>ERZ507065.870-NODE-870-length-15914-cov-8.904597_pt1 | contig 15914 bp, 10 predicted proteins | sample MGYA00513785_ERZ507065 | MGnify/ENA metagenome assembly ERZ507065
GTTTCTATTGTTTTGAGTACCGTTTCTGTAATGTACGGGCCGGATGGGAGAAAGGGCATGTGGAACGCAGCGTGGAATATGTCAGGAGGAAAGCTTTCTGCCTGACTGACCATTTCAATGACATACGTTCCGCCCAGGAGCATTTGAACCGAATGTGTACGCAGGTCAACAACGAGCAGGGCAGTCTTTCAACAGCGGAGAAATCATCGCGTCTGGAGGCTGATTTGTCATCGCTGAAGCCTTTTCCCGGCAACCTTGGCTGTTTTGAGGTCAATGAGTACATCGTGGACAAGTGGTCGACTGTCAGCATGAAAAATGTTCATTATTCCGTACCTGATTCCCTTGTAGGAGAAAAAGTACATGTCAAGGTCTACAGTGAAAAAATCGTCATCCTGTACGGGAAGGAGAAAGTGGCCTCGCACCAACGCAGTTATTGTGGTGGCGACTGGTGCATCAAGCTGGAGCACTACTTGCGTACACTTTCCCGTAAACCGGGTGCATTACCTCATTCTGTGGTCTGGCAAAGAGCACCGGAAGAACTGAAAAGACTGTATGACAGCTATTTCAAGAATGACAACAGGGCATTCGTCCTGCTGCTGGACTATGCATGGGAAAATGGTTTTTCCGGGACAGACATCATCAGGGCATGCAGGGAACTGACCGGACGTGGTGTCAGAAAGATATCTCCGGAACAGGTAAAGGCCATGTTGCATGGCAACGCACAGGAAGAGATGGAAGAATCCATGGAGTCGCCTGTTCTTCCGGCACAACAAGAGAATATAGAAAGAGAAGCCGTGGATATGCTTGAAGGCATTACGGCACTCATGACAGGATACAATGAAGCGCATGATATAATACCAACCATTTAAGTTTATAATATATGAAATCAGAAAAAGAAACCATTTATGACTATGCGACAGAACTGAAGCTGCTGGCCTTCAAAGAGGAACTGGAATACACCCTTTCATTGGCAGCCGGAGAAAACTGGAGCCATTTGCATTTCTTGACCGAATTGCTTGGAAAGGAAAGTGTCAGAAGAAGGGAATGTAGAAGAAAATCAAGGATAAAATCTGCGGGATTCCCACAAATGAAGTATCTGCATGAACTTGTCATGGAAGACATGCCCAAAGAGGCACAGATAATATTGCCTGAATTGGAAACACTGGACTTCATCAGGGAGGGAAGAAACATAGTCCTGTATGGAAATCCGGGGACGGGAAAGACTCATATTGCTACGGCTTTAGGAATAAAGGCCTGCCAGCAGGATTTTACCGTATTGTTTACTTCAGTCCCTGTCTTGCTTACCCAGATAAGGGAAGCCAAATCCGCAAAGACACTGCGGGCGTTGCAATTACGGTTTGAAAAATACGATCTGGTTATCTGTGATGAATTCGGATATGTCAGTTGTGACAAGGAAGGAGGAGAACTGCTTTTTAACCACTTGTCCTTAAGGGCCGGGAAAAAAGCTACAATCATTACTACTAATTTGGCTTTTAACAGATGGAATGAAATCATAAAGGACAAGGTGCTTGTAGCGGCAATGGTCGACAGGCTTACACATAAAGCCTATCTGGTAAATATGACCGGACTCTCTTATAGGCTCAAAGAAACACAAAAAATGAGACAAGATAAATGAAGATTTTAAACTTATATGTAATTTTGTAACAAGTATGGATGGAGCTCTTTTCAATTAAAATACGGTGCACTTTTCAATTAGTATCTACAAATTTGGCTCCAAGAATCGTCAATACATTTATAGAAAGCGGTGATTTTGCAGGTAAAACGGTTATTCCATTCGCCACTTCGGGAAGCAGCAGTATTTCTAATGCAGAAAAGGAATTGCAGACGAATTACCCCGGCATAAACTGGGGAAAAGGCAGGCTGCTGAATGGAGCGAGCCGGGAAACTGTCAAGCAATGGATTAAGAAATGAATTTCCAACCGAAACTTAAAGAAGTAGAGATGAAGAACATGGTAAAAAACATATGTGCGGCGATGGTTATTAGCCTTTGTGCTGCAGGACATTTGTCTGCAACAGAAAATAATCCTAATAATGATAATAAATTTATGGAAGAGAATTTGAATCTGATTCAAGAGTGGGACAAGACATTCCCACAGAGTGATAAAGTAGACCATAAAAAGATAACTTTCCACAACCGTTACGGCATTACACTTGCCGCCGATTTGTATGTACCCAAGAATGTGACGGGTAAATTGCCTGCCATTGCCATCAGTGGCCCATTTGGTGCCGTGAAGGAACAAGCTTCGGGCTTGTATGCGCAGACATTGGCAGAACGTGGATTCCTGACGATTGTTTTCGATCCATCCTATACGGGAGAAAGTAGCGGCCAGCCCCGTTATGTGGCTTCGCCGGACATCAATACGGAAGATTTCAGTGCAGCGGTCGATTATCTTTCCACCCGTGACGATGTAGATGCAGAGCGCATCGGCATTCTCGGTATTTGTGGATGGGGAGGCATGGCGCTTAATGCAGCGGCTATCGATACTCGCATCAAGGCTACAGTTACGGCAACCATGTACGACATGAGCCGGGTCAATGCTAACGGTTATTTCGATTCTATGAATGCCGATGCACGGCATGAATTGCGGCGCCAGCTTAATGCTCAGCGTACGGAGGATTATAGAAACGGTACATTTGCTCTTGGAGGAGGTGTAGTAGACCCGTTGCCTGCCGATGCTCCACAATTTGTGAAGGACTACCATGCCTATTATAAAACACCGCGCGGCTATCATAAGCGGTCACTCAACTCTAACCACGGATGGAACAAGACTTCACCGCTTTCGTTCATCAATATGCCTATCCTTTCATATAGTGATGAAATCCGTAGTGCAGTGTTGATGCTGCACGGTGAGAAGGCCCATTCACGTTATTTCAGTGAAGATGCTTTTAAAAAGTTGCAGGGTGATAATAAGGAACTGCTGATTATTCCCGGTGCAAACCATGTAGACTTGTATGACAATATAGAGGTAATTCCATTCGGCAAAATAGAGAGATTCTTCAATGAAAATCTTCGATGACCGCCTTTAATGTGTTAGGAACCGGACGTACTTTTCTTTAGCCTGGTTCAGCAACTCCTCTTTCAGGCAGATGTCTTTCCGGAAAAGCGAATGCTCCGGGAAGATTTCTTTTTTCTTGGACGCCTTGTTCCAATTTCCTACTACATGCCCCTTATAGAGAAGTACCGGAAAGAACAATCCGTTGTTGGTGAAAGCTTTGGAATAGTCCTCTTTGGGTAGGACGTCCGTCCGGTCCTTGTATCCTATCAGGTATTCATCGTAGGAGGGAAGAAGGTGCAGGTTACCGGTCGCCTTTCCAGATGTCCGGCAGGAGTCATGGATGTACCATGTCTGGCTGTTCCATTGTTCGGACATCAGTTCCGGTTCTATCAGAGAAATGGCTTGCCTTGCTTCCGTTAAAGGCAAACCAGACCACCAGGAGAAGTCTTGCAGGGTAGCAGGGGCATGGCTGCGGAAATAGGCTGTAGCCAGGCGGGCCAGCGCTTCTTCTTTCGTCAGTTCGGGGGTAGGTGGAACTCTTTCGTCCAGAAGGGCATAGGTGTGTTGCCGTCCATGGCATTCTCCGCTGCACACAATTCCTTCGACTTCGGCACGCGACATAAAGCGGGTCATGTGGTAGTTGTCTGCAAGCAGTCCCGAACGTTCAAAATGTTCCGCAATCTCTTGTTTCGTCAGGCTTCGCTTCCCGCTGAGGATATTCCCAAGTATGGTGTAGCTTCTGTCATATTGCTGTTCCGTGATTTCCAGACCATGTCCTTTTGCATAAGAATCATTGGCAGATTTGATGCGTTGTGCAGAGAGTTTCAGCATCCAACGAATGTCTTCTGCTGCTACCAGGTGCCATGTGGGACGCATTACGTGGGTTCTCAGTATTTCCCCTTGATGCAGGGCTTTTTCCACGGCTTGAATTCCCGGTGACTTCAGCCGCATACCTACGGCCCATTTCACCATTGTATAGTCTTGTGCCTGCATGGCGCCCATCCAGGAGACCAGTTCTTTCGGGTGGCCGAAGAGTGGAGTGGACAGTTGCTGGTTCTGTAAGCGTATTTCAGGGATTCTCATGTCGGTATGGTATTCGTTTGTATCAATAGGAATCGCAAAGATAAGAAAAGCAGGTCATCGCAGGGTATATCGTGTCCGCAATTATATTCTTTTGTTTCTTTTAACAGCTACTAATATAGCTATCTTTTATTTTTGCAACACACAAATTTGGAAAATATTCATAATTAAACAACCATAAGAACTTTTTTATGACTATGAGAACAAATTGTATTTTATTGTTAGTTATTTTGTTGGGAGCCTTTCCCTTAAATCGTGTACATGCCGATGAATCTGGAAGCATAATTCTGTACACTCCTTACACAAAAATTTCCGTGACGCCCGGAGCGTCCATTGATTACAGCATTGATTTGATTAACAACACGGACGGGGTTACAAATGCAAATCTCTCGGTCAGCGGATTGCCGGGCAGTTGGAAGCATGAAATCAAGTCAGGCGGCTGGACCCTCAGCCAGCTTTCTGTACTGTCCAAGGAAAAGAAAACGTTCAATTTGAAAGTGGAAGTTCCTCTAAAAGTAAATAAAGGAAGTTATCATTTCACAGTATTTGCCGGAGAAACCAAACTGCCGCTGGAGGTGATCGTGGCCCAGAAAGGAACTTACCAGACCGAGTTCACTACCGACCAGCCCAATATGCAGGGCAATTCCAAGTCCACCTTTACCTTCAATGCCACTTTGAAAAACCAGACGGCCGACCAGCAGCTGTATGCGCTGATGGCCAATGCCCCCAGAGGCTGGAGTGTCGTGTTCAAGCCTAACTATAAGCAGGCCACTTCTGCCCAGGTGGAAGCGAACAGCAGCCAGAATGTGAGTATAGAGATTGTCCCTCCCGCCAATGTGGAAGCCGGCAATTACAAGATTCCGGTACGTGCGGCTACTGGTACGACTTCTGCCGACTTGGAGCTGGAAGTTGTTGTCACGGGTTCCTACAAGATGGAATTGTCCACGCCCAGAGGATTGTTGAGTACCGAAATCACAGCAGGAGATGTGAAGCGTATCGAGTTGGTGGTCCGGAATACCGGTTCTTCATTGTTGAAAGATATCCAGCTTTCTGCCAATAAGCCCGTGGACTGGGAAGTGTCTTTTGAGCCTTCGAAGATTGATATGCTGAAGGCGGGGGAAACGGCCAATGTCGTAGCTATCATGAAAGCATCCAAAAAGGCATTGCCCGGAGATTATGTGGCTACCATGACGGCCAAAACTCCTGAAGTGAATACAGACGCCCAATTCCGCATTGCCGTGAAAACCCCGATGATATGGGGATGGGTGGGCGTTTTGATAATAATCGTTGCCATAGGTGCCGTATGCTATCTGTTCCGTAAATATGGAAGGAGGTGAGCATGGACGAGCGAGTGATTGCATTGACAGACTTGACCAAGCAGTATGGGCGCTTCACTGCCGTAGACCGCATTTGCCTGACTATCCGTAAAGGGGAGATTTTCGGATTATTGGGGCCAAACGGCGCCGGCAAGTCAACTACCATCCTGATGATGCTGGGACTGACGGAACCCACTTCCGGCTCTGTGGAGATTTGCGGTATCGACTCTACCAGGCATCCTATCGAGGTAAAGCGGAAAATAGGCTATCTGCCCGAAGATGTGGGGTTTTATGATGACATGACCGGTCCGGAAAACCTTATATATACTGCGCGTCTCAATGGCATTTCGGATGCCGAAGCGAAAGTCAAGGCGCTGGAGCTGATGGAGCATGTGGGGCTTGCCGGACAGATGAAAAAGAAGACCGGGAAATATTCGCGCGGTATGCGCCAGCGATTGGGGCTGGCAGACGTGCTTATCAAAAATCCGGAAATTATAATCCTGGATGAACCTACTTCGGGAATAGACCCTGCCGGTGTTCAGGAGTTCATCGAGCTCATTAGGCAGTTGAGCCGGAAGGAGGGACTGACCGTCTTGTTCTCTTCCCACCACCTGGACCAGGTGCAGAAAGTTTGCGACCGCGTGGGACTGTTCAACAGTGGGAAGCTGGTCACCTTGATTGATATGTCTGATTTGAAGGACAAGCATCAGGAATTATCTGATATTTATAACCATTATATGGAGGAAGGAGGAGAAAGGCATGAATAAAGTCAATTATCCTTTTCGGGTAGTCGTCAACAAGGAAATATCCGACCATGTGAAAAGTTGGCGGTTCATTATCTTGATGGGAATCATTTTGCTTACGTGCATGGGCTCACTCTATACCTCGCTTACCAACATAGGTGCCGCCATCAAGCCCAATGACCCGGACGGTTCGTTCCTTTTCTTGAAGTTGTTCACAGCCTCGGATGGCACATTGCCTTCTTTTGTGCAGTTTATCAACTTTCTGGGGCCGTTGTTGGGGATTGCGCTGGGATTCGATGCTATAAATTCGGAACAGAACAAGGGGACGTTGAGCCGTATGCTGTCACAGCCTGTTCATCGTGATTGCATTATCAATGCCAAGTTCGTGGCTGCATTGATTGTGATAGGTATCATGCTGTTTGTACTGGGATTCCTCGTAATGGGCTGCGGGTTGATAGCGATAGGCATTCCTCCCACAGCAGAAGAATTTTGGAGGATTGTATTCTTTCTCATAATCAGTGTGTTCTATGTGGCATTCTGGCTGAATCTGGCCATTCTGTTTTCGCTTTGCTTCCGTCAGGCGGCCACCTCGGCATTGGCTTCGGTGGCGGTATGGTTGTTTTTCAGCGTGTTCTATACGATGATTGTCAATCTGGTTGCCAAGGCATTGAGCCCTTCGCAGCTGGCATCTCCTTATCAGATAGTCAGTTACCAGAAATTTATTCTCGGTCTGATGCGTCTGGCACCTAGCGAACTGTTCAATGAGGCGACCACAACGCTGCTGATGCCTTCCGTCAGAAGTTTGGGGCCGCTTACTATGGAGCAGGTTCAGGGGGCCATTCCCAGTCCGCTGCCATTGGGACAGAGTCTTTTGGTGGTGTGGCCGCAGCTCACCGGACTGATTGCAGCTACTGTCATCTGTTTTGCTCTTTCGTATGTCATATTTATGAGACGGGAAGTCAGATCACGGTAATGATAAGTATGTTTTATTGAGTGTTGAAAGTCCGTTCCGGCATTGGTTGCTTGAACGGACTTTTAATATTATTTGCCCGAACATTTGGTAATTCCAAAAACTTCCCTTACTTTTGCGCCCCGAACAAGGAGAGGTGCTCGAGTGGTTGAAGAGGCACGCCTGGAAAGCGTGTATACCCCTAAAGGGTATCGGGGGTTCGAATCCCCCTCTCTCCGCTAAAATAGAAAAATTAAAATCGTAAGTCTCTGAATTTTAATGGTTCAGGGACTTTCTTTTTTCTGTTACTCCCTCTTTTTTAGGATACCTCATAGCAGAAGACTTTAGGAGTTCTGTAAAAAGAAGAAAGAATTAGTGTTTCAAGTTACTTATGTTAGAAATTATTTTCTCATTTATTAATAATGTATCTGAATGGAGTGCGTAGTTGCGTAAGTAAGTGACGTGATGTGTATATATACGATATAATTTTCCAAACTTAATTTTATAGCTTGGGATGGAGAACTGCTGGGAGGGATTAAAGTTAATAATAGGATGTAATTCGGTATTTTGCAATGATAATTGTCATGTTTAATACTTAAATAACTGTTGTGCCAAGTTGTACAAGTCATTGCGCCACGTGTACCACGTGTGTCCACCGGGGGCTTCGCTGTACTTGTAGTTGATACCTGCTGCGTCAAACAGTTTCAGCATGGCTTTACAATTGTTGTAAGCGATGTCCTCTGGACCACCTTGCGTGAAATGCAAGGCGTGCACTGTGTGGTTGAAGTCTTGAGCGATGGTCTTGAGGTAGGTGCTGCGTTCGGCGTACATTTTCTTGTTCGTCTCAAACCATCCAGAGCTCAATACCCATAAGTAGCCGAATTCTTTGTAGTGATTCAAGCCTGCTTCCAAAGTTTCCATGCCGCCCATGGAGAGGCCTGCTAAGGCACGATGGTCTTTGTCGGTCAGTACACGGTAGTTGGCTTCGATGTAAGGGATGATGTCATTCATCAGGTCTTTGGCAAATAGAGGTACTTCGTCCATTAGGTTTTCTGTGGCAATGGAGCCGTTGGGCATCACCACAATCATGGGTTGCATTTTGTTCTCGGCTAGTAAATTGTCGAGTATGTTGCCTGCGCAGCCTACCGTAGGCCAAGCAAGGTCAGTATCACCTCCGCCATGTATCAGGTAGAGCACCGGCAATTTTTCCACACTTTTCTCATAACCCGCTGGCGTCCATACGTGCAGGCGACGGGTAGTCTTCAGAGTCTTTGAGTGATAATAACGTTGAGCTATTGCACCATGGGCAACATCTTCCTTCATGGAGAAAAAATCGCCATCTTTTGCCTCCACTTTCAGTACGGCTGAGATTTCATGTGCCTCGGGAGACTTGGGATCGAACACTTTCACACCATCTACTATAAAGTGGTAGCGGTAGGCTCCAGCTTTTACTGGAGGTACGGTCACCGTCCATACACCAGAGACCGATTTCATCACATCTGGCTTCTTTCCCCAAGGAATAATGTCACCCTCGATGTCTACTTTCTTGGCTTGGGGTGCGTAGATATTCAATGCTATCCTGCCGTCACTCAGCACTTTGACTGATTGGAGCGTGTCGTTAGGGGTAGGCGTACGTTGCCATTGTGCTGCCATAGGCATTATGCCGCAAACACAAAAAAATGCTGTTAAAATGAATTTACTCTTCATTGGAATTAATTTTAAGATTATAAATAAGACAGCTATCTCATGGTACGGAAGCAACCGGATGGTAGCCGATATGTATTGCCTTTCCTATTGTCCTACTCTAATAGGACAATAGGAAAAATGCTTGGTTTACTCTGTTAACACTTTGCGTGCTTCGCGGTCAGGGTCGTAGACTACTTCGCACTGGTCGTTCAACATCATCGTGGCTCCCTTGTCCGGTGTATATTGCGGCCATTCAGGCAGGCTTGTGCAATTGGGGCTACCCGTACGCATGAAGCTCAGTAAAGCGTCGGTCATCTTCGTGGAGAGGTCGCGCGGACGCTTGCCTCCCCCCGTATGGGTAAGCATAACGTCGGTATTCTTCAGCCAGAAACTGATGTCCAGACAATGGAAGGAACGCATGCGCCCGTCGAATAAGGGTGGCTCCCAGCCGAACCATGCTAAATAGACCGGTGCGCTTTGTTGTGCCTTGGCATTGATGGCTTCAATCACTTTCTCACGGGAGCTCATTATCAAGCCGAGCAATTCAATAGGTTTCTTGTCGGGAAATGCTTTTTCATAAGCCAATACAATATTCTCACCGTTTTTACCTTTCATTTTGTCCACCATTTCCACCAGTTGCGTTCTATTCATTTTTTCGAGGGTAGCATTGTCGCGGCTTATGGAGAACTCGCATGTAGTGGTGCTGAATAGCATGGGGACATGGGCCGAGGGAGCTTCCGGATCGGTATAAAATGTATCCATCGGGATGTGGAAGCCATCACCCACAGGCCCAAAAGAACCACGCATCATGCCATTGCCGCCTAGTTGCTTGTCATACTTAGCGGCTGCTCGGTTGGCCAGGACGATGTAGTCGAGCCAAGGTATTTCTTGCAATTTGTTTATTTGCGAAGGTGGTAAACCTGCCTCTTTTAGGATGTATTTACCCAGTTCGGTACTGTAATTGTTATCTATTGCCCCCGTGATGTTTCCACTCAAGGCTACGGCCTTGTGCAACAACCCCTTTGTCTCGGCCATGGCTACCAGCGTGCACACTTTAGCTCCGCCGCCCGACTGGCCCATGATGGTGACGTTGCTCGGATCACCTCCGAATTGTGCGATGTTGTTGTGTACCCACTTCAGGCCGGCCACCAAATCGAGGATACCAACATTGCCCGACTCGGCAAACTTCTTCTCATCCACCTCTGAAAAGTCACTGAAGCCGATAGGGCCCAGTCGATGGTTTAATGAAACAAATACAATGTCTCCGTAGCGGCTAAGATTCTCGCCCCGATAGCTGTCTTGCTCAATGCTATTGCCATTTGTAAAACCGCCTCCATGAATCCATACCAGCACAGGGCGTTTCTTCGTGTCGGCCAAGGCGGGCGTCCAAATGTTTAGCATCAGACAGTCCTCGCTGACGCCATAGTAATTCCAATGGTCGGTAAATGTAGTGTATGTGTTGCGGTACTTGCCTGTCGTAATCTGCGGAGCCGTATCGCCCCAAAAGACCGCTGGACGGATGCCCTCCCAAGGCTCGGGTTCGCGGGGAGGCATGAAACGGTTTTCGCCCGCCGTGCTTGCCCCATACGGTATGCCACAGAAGGTGTATATATCTCTTAATAGATAGCCGCGCACTTTGCCATACTGAGTCTGTGCTACGGCAATGGAATCTCCTATATATAACTGTTGTTCGTCTTGCGAAACACTATTCGGTTGTTGCTCCGTCCTTCCGGCAGAGCAAGCGGAAAAGGTATACACGAAAATACCCGCGTAAAGCAGGGAGATGCCTTTCCTGATTTTCAACTTAACTGTTTTCATACGCAATGAATTTTTTTATTACAAAGATGAACATTTGTCGGCAAAGCTGCTTTTCACCAGCTTCGTTGTTTTTGTCAATGGTTCACTTGATACTTGTCTGTTTCTTCATTCAGGTTGTCTGTATATTCAAAGGCAGGCATAGAAAAGAATCCACACACAGTTATGCAAAGGACAGACTGCGTGCGGATTCTGCATTGTCTATCACAATCTTTTTACTCAACTCTAATAACTGTTCTATAAAGTAACTTCACCTTCCAGACGGATATCTGCTGAAGAGGCACCGATAAGTAGTTTTACCTTACCGGGCTCCACAACGAACTTATCTTGAATTTCATCCCAATAAGCGAAATCCTCCTTGGGAATATCAAGCACCACTTCCTTTGTATCACCGGCTGCGATAGGCACCTTACTGAATGCCCTCAGTTGCTTCATCGGGCGTTCTACCTTTGATTCCGGATAGCTGGCATACAGCTGCACCACTTCCTCACCGTCGCGGCTACCCGAATTCTTTACCAACACGGTTACGGTAACCTTATCCTTGTCCTGCTTGACAGACTTGATTTGCTGGTAGTCGAATGTAGTATAACTCAAGCCATAGCCGAAGGGATAAAGCACATCATCCTTGTAGTACATGTAGGTACGTCCGTTACGAATGTCATAATCCATCATGTCGGGTAGGTCGGTAATGTCCTTCACCCATGTTTGAGTGGTATGTCCAGAGGGGTTGACCTTACCAAACAAGACATCGGCCAAACCGTTGCCTTGTTCTTGACTGCAATGCGTAATGTGCAAAATGGCTGGCAGATTTTCTTGACTCCAGTTGATGGTGTATGGGAAGCTGCTAACTAGTACCAAGATAGTGTTGGGATTGGCCTTGTACACCTGCTTCAGCAAGTCTTCATCGGGCAGCATCAGCGACTTTCTATCCACAGCTTCTCGTCCGTCGCTCGGCACGGGGCAGAAGAACCAGTCAGGACGTGTGCCATACGGATGGTTTCCTACGCATACCACAGCTACATCAGCCTCCCGGGCCGCATTTACGGCTTCATCTATTGCATTGTTGGTAGCATAAATCACTTCTGTTTGTCCATCTTTCATGGCGTTGCGAATGCCCTCTAAGATAGTAATCTCATATGCCGGTGTGCCGCTATACCAGTCTTGCACAATCTTATCGGCATAAGGGCCTATTACGGCTATCTTCTTCAGCTTGGAGGCATTGAGGGGCAGAAGATTCTTACTGTTCTTCAGCAGCACCACCGACTTGGCCGTCACCTCGCGTGCTAATTGTTTGGCTTCCTCACGTTCATAAGGAGGCACTTCGTTGGGGATGGTACCGATGTTCTTATAAGGGTCTGCAGAATCTTTTCCGTCCAGCAATCCTAGCCTTAAGGCTACGTATAGGTTGCCACGAATAGCTTTGTCAATGTCTTTCTCAGTCAGTAAACCCTTTTCTAAAGCTTCCTCAATATAGGGCTTATAAACATCCAAGAATTGTCCTGTAGTAGCCTTTACCACCGCAGCCGCTCCTTCGGCCATAGTGGGATAGGCATGGTGGGCATTGACTAGCAGCTTCAGTGCTCCGCCATCCGTGCAGATAATGCCGTTGTTGCCCCATTTGTCGCGAGTAATTTCTTTCAAGCAAGGATGTACGCACATGGCCGGGCCGTTCCATCCGTTATAGGCAGCCATAAAAGCATGGCTTTCGCCTTCGGTAATGCCTTTGTAGAAGGGATAAGCATAATATTCGTAGAATAGGCGCATATCGAAGTTGCTTGATGTGCTGTCTCTGCGATCTTCGTTACTGTTGGCCAGGAAATGTTTCATCAGGGCGGCAGTACGCCAATAGCGTGGGTTATCACCTTGCAAGCCTTTGATATTGGCTACTGTCAGTCTGGCAGTAAGGAAGGCATCCTCTCCGTAGCTTTCTTCCGTGCGTCCCCAGCGCGGATCGCGTGCCAAGTCGGCATTCGGAGCACGCATTACCAAGGCTGTACGCTTGTCTTCAGGACGTTGCATGTAGTAGCGCGCTTCAAGGGAAGCCTGCTCACCTACTTTTTTCACTAAGTCCACATCCCACGTAGCGCCCAGTCCATATGATTGTGGGAAAATAGTCGTAGGTCTATCAGTAGGAATTATTTTTCCATCTTCACCTTTCTTACGTCCTCCCCAAGCAGCAGGACCACCCAAGGCCAATCCATGTAGGCCCTCGTGGTGGCGGCAAGAAAGTATGCCCAAACGGGGCACCGCTAGGTCGCTGCCGAGTAAAGCAATTTTTTCCTCCAGCATAAGTTCTTCCAGCAAGGCGTCAATACGCTTTTCGTCCGATAGTTTCGTGTTCTGAAATTTGTAAATTTTCTGCGCTCCGACCGATAGATAAGCCATCGTGAGGCACAACACAACAAATAAAGATTTCATTTTCATGATTACATAAATTGAGTTTGTAAACCTTAATATGTAGCAAATTTTGTTTTCTCACTTTAAAAATGTACAGAAACGGATAGTCTTGATGAAGGTGTCAAAATGACAACCAGTCGCAAACGGCATTCCTGTTTTTTTACACTCTCATTAAATTTCATATTATAAGCATATGGCTCTTATCACCAACCAGGATTTTGTTTCAAAACACCGTCAGATAATAGAATCTGGTTCGTGTTGACCATCATCAAACCTGCCTTGTTTATAAAGTTCTGAGGATTGAACGAGATGGTAGCAGGAGCACCCGCTGTCATCACTTCAACGCCGTTTTGTTTGGCTAATTGGGCAGCCGCATAGTCTATGCCTTGGCGTAGCAAGTCGTAATAGTTAATGCCTTCGAAAGCAAATTCAAACTGACGTTCGCGCATTATGTTTTCTTTCGTAGCTTGTTTTTCGGTGTATAACGGAGAGGTGTTGCCATCTTTATCCTTAAAGGCACGTTCGCGAACCATGTTGAAATACTGTTGCGCATTAGGGCTACCCAACTCAGCTGCCATTAGTAACACGTCGGCATAGCGAACTTGAACATAATCCTGGTGGTTTGAAATCATCAAGTTACCCGTACCGTTTTCCATACCAGCATGTGTACCATCGGCAAAGGCCAATGGAGCATACTTCTTGATATAGTAACCGGTGTATTCCTGCGATTGGACAATACAAGTTTGAACCAACTGATTGTCTTCCAATCCCTCGCCTTTTATATCAATCACAGAAGCTGTACGCCGAGTATCGCCATCCTCATATTCCTCAACGAATTTAGGATTTACTGTAGCATATCCCCAACCTTGTGCATAAGGAGCCACACCTGTTGAGGTACGCAAAGCAATGTTTACTTGCCAACGGTTACCGTCCAAACCAGACCAGTTAACACTGGCTGTACATTTTACGGTTAATACTGTCTCGTTATTACCATCACCGGCATAATCGCCATATAGGGTAGTCATATCACCTACTTCTGCTTTTTGGGCACAAGCGGCAGGCCACAAACGCCGGTATTCGGGTATCAAAGCGTATTGACCTGAAGAAATAATGTCTTCCACAGCGGCTAACGCATCAGCCTTGGTCACGCCTTCAGGCTCTTGACCATAATAACCGGTGTAGTACAAATAAGCACGTGCCAAGATGGCCTCGCAAGCATATTTGGTAATCTTGCCATCGTTTGTTTCCGATTCAGCTTTGGGATAAGCGTTTGCCGGAATATTTTCGATGGCAAACTTCAGGTCATCGAAAATCAGCTTATACACGTCAGCGGGATCTGCCTGCGGTATATTTTCATCAGTAGGTTTGGTAAGCAAAGGAATGTTACCAAACTGACGTACCACATCGAAATATAAGAAGGCACGGATGGCATGGCACTCGGCCATATACTGAGTATGCATGCTACCCGTTTCGTTCCATTGAATGCTATTTTCGCGTGTGATTAATTCGTTGCAACGATAAATGCCTGCATAATAACCAGACCAACTGGAACCTGTAGAAGAAGGCATTTCTGAGAGGTCAAAGCGATCGGTCACACGCATACCGTTACCATCGGAAGCACCGGAACCGCCGAAACATTCATACCCCATTACTTCGGCGCTAACCAAGAAATTGACAGCGCTACCACATGTTGCACGTCTATAACCATCGTAGCAGCCCAACAAGGCACGATAGGCATCTTGCTCTGTTTTATAAAAATTTCCTGTCGTAGATTCGGTCTTTGATTCCACATCCAAGAAGCCCTTAGTGCAAGAAGTCATTCCCAAACTCAGGCATAAAATGCCTGCTGCAATTATGTTAGACCTAATATTTTTCATATTCATACGTATTTTTATAAATTAGAATTTAAGATTTACACCTACAAGAACAGTACGGGGGCGCGGATAATAACCATAATCTAGGCCCGATACCCAAGAATTGTTGGAAGAACCGAAACCGATTTCTGGATCCATACCGTCGTACCCGGTAATGATGAATAGGTTTTGTACCTGAAAGTATAGGCGAGCTTGGCTGACTGCTTTGCCCTTGAATAATTTGGCGAAATCATAACCCAACGTAAGGGTACTTAGACGCAGGTAGTCACCATTTTGTATAAATAGGTCAGAGAACTGATAGTTGATGTTGCTATCTGTAACGCGCGGAATCCGGTTACTGGTGCCTTCACCGTGCCACCGGTCAAGGATAGCTGTGGTGTAGTTTGGTGTAGGACGGGTGTGGTTACGGTAAGACTGCACAATCTGCTGGCCAAAGGCGCCGTTTGCCACGATGGAGAAATCGAAGCCTTTGTAAACGAAGCCCAAGTTCAAACCCAACGTGAAATCAGGAGTACCGTTGCCTAAGTTCACCTTATCTTTGTCGTTGATTTGACCGTCATGGTTTCGGTCCACAAAGCGCACATCGCCCGGCTGTACATTAGACTGCAGGATACCGTTGCCTGCGGCACGCCATTCATCTATTTCCTGTGTATTTTGAAAGATACCGGCAGTTTTATAGCCCCAGAAATAACCGATAGGTTGGCCATTTTCTGCACGGTAGAATTCGCTGGCATTGTTGTACAACTCATCGCCTGCACCATGGATGATACCATCGCTGGTAGGAATGTTACCTACCTCATTCTTGTTGTAGGAACCGTTCAGTGAGATGTTATATTTAAAGTCCTTACCTAACGTGTCATCCCAAGTCAAAGCCAGTTCCACACCGGTGTTCTTTACATCGCCACCATTGATGTAAGGTGCGCCTGTACCAGCCGTATTCAGAATAGGAGCTGTGAGTAACCAATCCTTTGTTGTCTTCATATAGAAATCAAAGTTCACACCAAAACGGCTGTCGAAGAAGCGAGCGTCGAAGCCGA
>ERZ507065.880-NODE-880-length-15783-cov-4.965412_pt1 | contig 15783 bp, 14 predicted proteins | sample MGYA00513785_ERZ507065 | MGnify/ENA metagenome assembly ERZ507065
TCTTCCGATCTTGTAGTCGTGATCGTCGGTCTGGGGGCCGAAACGAATCTCCTTGATGACCACCTTCACCTGCTTGGCCTTGATCTCCTTGGCCTTTTTCTTCTGCTGGTACAGGAACTTCTGGTAGTCTGCGATGCGGCAGACGGGGGGATCGGCCTTGGGCGAAATCTCGATCAGGTCGAGTTCCATCTCGTCGGCCATGCGCAATGCATCGCGGGTGGGCATGACGATCGGTTGCTCGATGTTGTCGCCCACCAAACGCACCTGCGGTGCCGTGATCTCGTGGTTGATGCGATGGGGATTCTCCTTCTGCGGCGGACGGCGCAGACCGCGCGGCCCCGAAGGACGATTCCCGTTCCCTTGATTATTCCCCGAGCCAGCGGGTCTCGGAGTGAATGGACGTGTCGTGTTTATAGCAGTGTCCTCCTAATTTGGTTAATAAAAGTTCGTTTTCAACGGTCGTTTTCCCGCCTCGGCGGAGTTCGCGCAAACGCGGCTCTGCCGAGGCTCGGCGAAAACGGTTTATTTTTCGATCTTGTTGGCTTCCATCTCGGCCTTCACCAGTCCGACCATGTAATCCTTGTACTCCTCGAGCGTCATCTGGCCCTTGTCGCCCTCGCCTTGTGCACGGACGGATACGAGGCCCTCGGCCTCCTCCTTCTCGCCGACGATCAGCAGGTAGGGGACGCGTTTCAGTTCGTTGTCGCGGATCTTGCGGCCGATCTTCTCGTTGCGGTCGTCGACTTCGGTGCGGACGTCGTTGCGGTTCAGGTATTCGGCCACCTTCTGCGCATAATCGTTGAACTTCTCCGAGATCGGGAGTACCACGACCTGCTGGGGCGAGAGCCACAGCGGGAATTTGCCGCCCGTGTGCTCGAGCAGCACGGCCACGAAACGCTCCATCGAGCCGAACGGCGCGCGGTGGATCATGATCGGGCGGTGCAGTTTGTCGTCGGCGCCCTTGTACGTCAGGTCGAAACGCTCCGGCAGGTTGTAGTCCACCTGGATGGTGCCCAGCTGCCATTTGCGGCCGATGGCATCCTTGACCATGAAGTCCAGCTTCGGGCCGTAGAATGCGGCTTCGCCCAGCTCCACGACGGTCGTGAGCCCTTTCTCCCTGGCTGCCTGCATGATGGCGCTTTCAGCCTTCTCCCAGTTCTCGTCCGAACCGATGTACTTCTCCTTGTTATTGGGGTCGCGGAGCGAAATCTGTGCCGTATAGTTGTCGAACTTCAGCGTCTTGAAGATGTAAAGCACGATGTCGATCACGCGCTCGAACTCTTCGAGCAGCTGGTCGGGACGTACGAACAGGTGCGCGTCGTCCTGCGTGAACCCGCGCACGCGCGTCAGCCCGTGCAGCTCGCCCGACTGCTCGTAGCGGTAGACGGTTCCGAACTCCGCCAGGCGGACGGGCAGCTCCTTGTACGAGCGGGGCTTCGAACGGTAGATCTCGCAGTGGTGCGGGCAGTTCATCGGTTTGAGCAGGTATTCTTCGCCCTCGATCGGAGTGTGGATCGGCTGGAACGAGTCCTTGCCGTATTTGGCGTAGTGGCCCGAGGTCACGTACAATTCCTTGTTGCCGATATGCGGGGTAATCACCTGCTGGTAGCCGTATTCCTTCTGCACGCCCCGCAGGAACTGCTCCAGACGGTCGCGCAGTGCGGCGCCCTTGGGCAGCCACAGGGGCAGGCCCTGTCCCACGCGCTGCGAGAAACAGAACAGTTCGAGGTCTTTGCCCAGCTTGCGGTGGTCACGCTTCTTGGCCTCCTCCATCATCACGAGGTATTCGTCGAGCATCGACTTCTTGGGGAACGAGATGCCGTAGATGCGAGTCAGCATCTTGTTCTTCTCGTTGCCGCGCCAGTATGCCCCGGCTACCGAAGTCAGCTTCAGGGCCTTGATGTAGCCCGTGTTGGGGATGTGCGGTCCCCGGCAGAGGTCGGTGAACGCACCGTTGGTATAGAATGAGATGGTGCCGTCCTGCAAGTCCGTAATCAGTTCTACCTTGTACTGGTCGCCCTTCTCGGTGAAGGTCTTGAGTGCTTCGGCCTTGGGGACTTCGCGGCGGATGAGCTGCTCCTTGTTACGGGAAAGCTCCTGCATCTTCTGCTCGATTTTGGGCAGGTCGGCCTCGGTGATCGGCGTCGGCGAATCGACGTCGTAGTAGAAGCCGTTTTCGATGGCCGGGCCGATACCGAACTTGATGCCCGGGTAGAGTGCCTCGAGGGCTTCGGCCAGCAGGTGGGACGAGGTGTGCCAGAAGGCGTGCTTGCCCTCTTCGTCCTCCCATTTGTAGAATTTGACCGAGGCGTCCTCCTCGATCGGGCGCATCATGTCCACGGTTGCGCCGTTTACCGAGGCCGCCAGGGAGTCAGCAGCTAAACGAGGGCTGATGCTCTCTGCGATTTGGAAGGCAGTCGTCCCTTTGGCGAACTCCCTCACCGAACCGTCGGGAAAAGTGATTTTGATCATAAAAAAATTATAAAGTTAAGTTTTCGGGGCCTTCGGCGCTTCCACAATTACGAGACGGAATACGCTTCCGGGTTGCCCGGTGTTTATCGTTTTTCTCTTCCGGCTGCCGCGCCGTGCGGGCTGCCGTGCTTTTGGCTGCCGTGTTCCCGGCCTGCGACCCTGCGGCCTGTGTTTCTCCAGCCTGGTCTCTTAGGCCTGTGTCTCTGCGGCCTGCGACCCTGCGTCTTTGCCCGCCGTGCCTTCGGCCGGATTTCCGGGTGCTGCGTCTTTGCCCGCAGCGTTTTCAGCCTCCTGTCCGCGGCGCCCTTCCCGGATCATCGCCGTCCCGGCGCCGATACCCAGCAGTACGGTCAGTTCCCCGGATGCCAGCTTCCAGAACTCCGTGTCGCCGAAAAAGTAATCGCAGAGCCATGCTCCTCCGAGCAATACCCATATGGCCACGAACCCGGCCCCGATGCGGATCTTTTTTTGCGGCGTCATACTAATCCTCCCGTTCGGTCTGCGGCAGGTCTTTGACCGAGATGTCGCGTCCGCCTTTCTCGCGCTCGGCGCGCTGCAACGGGTTGCGGCTCCATTCCGTCCAGGCGCGGCGGTGCTCCACGATGTCGATGGCGGCGTAGATCGCCGACCTCATCGACTGCGCATCGGCCTTGTCCTGCCCCGCGATGTCGTAGGCCGTGCCGTGGTCGGGCGACGTGCGTACCTTGGCGAGCCCCGCCGTGAAGTTCACGCCGTCGGGCGAGAGCGTCTTGAACGGCGCCAGCCCCTGGTCGTGGTACATGGCCAGGATGCCGTCGTACTTGGCGTATCCGCCCCCGGCGAACAGCCCGTCGGCCGCAAAGGGGCCGAATGCCAGCACGCCCTGCCTGAATGCCTCGACGATGGCCGGGCGGATGATCTCCAGTTCCTCGTGCCCGAGCAGCCCGCCGTCCCCGGCGTGGGGGTTGAGCGCCATCACGGCGATGCGCGGCTCGACGATGCCGAAATCCTCGATGAGCGAGCGGCGCAGCGTGTGCAGGTCGTGCACGATCTTCTCCTTGGAAATGCTGCGGCTGATCTCCGACACGGGGATATGCTTGGTGACCAGCCCCACGCGCAGCACGTCGCTGCACAGGATCATCATCGGCTCCCCGCCCAGCTCCGCCCCGAAGAATTCGGTGTGGCCCGTGTAGCTGAAATCGTCGCCCTGCACGCTCTCCTTGTTGAAGGGCGCCGTGACGATGGCGTCGAGCGTCCCCTCTTTCAAATCCTGCGTCGCCGTGCGCAGCGCTTCGACCGCAGCGCGTCCGGCCTGGGGCGAAGCCTTGCCCGGCTCCGGCTGCCCGGCCTCCCCGCATACGACCAGGTTGGCCTTGCCGCGGCGGGTGTCGCGTGCCGCGGGCACGGTGTTGAACGCCACCGGTTCGGTGTCGCCCAGCGTATTTCGGTAATAGGCCGCCGCCGCGTGCGAACCGTAGACGACGGGCGTGAAGAGCTCCGTCATGCGCGGGTCGGAAAGGGCCTTGAGGATCACCTCCCAGCCGATGCCGTTCGGATCTCCCTGCGTGATGCCTATTTTGAGTTTGCATTCAGACATAGATACATATATTTCAACTTACAAAGATACATATTATTCAGAATTGGCAATGCGCCGGATCGAATTTAAATGAAATTTTGCATTCCTGCGGCCCGGAATGTTTTGCGGATGGGCTTATTTTTCCTACCTTTGTCTTATGCAGCCTGTTAGGGTTGTGGACATATTCGGATAAAGGCGCATCGGCTTTTTTCTTACCATCGGAAATTGGACACTTTCGTGTAGCGTAAGGAACAAAGGTTGATGCTCTCGCTGTTTTTCGGCGTGGGCATTGGCCGCATTCTACGTTACAGGTCGTCCAATACCTCGATGGTGGATTCGGTATCTTTGCCCGCGCTTTTTTCCGAGCAACAGCTCTGAAAGATGGAACCTTGCGCAAAAAAAATTACACGGAAAAACAACCCGATCCTGGTCGCCGCGGTTTTCCGGCTGATGTTCGAGACCCTTTGGATTCCGCCCTACGACCGCCGCAGAAGCAATGCCCTGGTCGCGGATTTCGACCTCTGCGCCCGTTCCGCGGTGACACGGCTGGCTGCTACCGACCTTGCTGCCGCCTCGGGGATCGAGCTGGACGAAATGCGCTATGCCGTGGAGTGCCTCCTGCGGAGCATCGAACGGCTCGATGCGGCGCGCCTTCTGCCGCCCGAGCGGTGTGCCGAAGCCCTGGAATCGGTGCGCCGCATTGTTGCCGGGCTGCGTGAACGGTGTGCCGACCCGGTGTGAGATGTCGAATGCGTGGTATGGTTTCCGGTGTCCTGCTTTGCCCTCCCGTAACCGGGACGGGCGGCTCTTGTTAACCCGATAATAATTGAAATGCAATGATGAAAAAAGGTTTGTTCATGCTTTTGTCGGGCCTGCTTGCATTTTCCGCCGCCAAAGCGCAGGAACCCCCGAAAGGGCCGGAGGCCCCGGTTGCGGGGCAGCAGTTGGTGCGGCTGTCGAAAATCACGGTCGATCCGGCGCGCCTGGCCGGCTATAACGCTTTTTTACAGGAGGAGATCGAGGCTTCGCTGCGTCTCGAACCCGGCTTGTTGGCGCTCTATGCCGTCGCGGCGAAGGAGGCGCCCGGGCAGGTGACGATTCTGGAGATTTATGCCGACCGTGCGGCCTATGAAAGCCATATCACGACGCCCCATTTCCGGAAATACAAGGAGGGCACCCTCGATATGGTGCTCTCCCTCGAACTCGTCGATGTCGTTCCGCTTATGCCCGGTTTGGAGTTGCGGCAGACGGTCGGTACCCGGTAAATAGCGGTGCCGCCTGTCTGTCCGCGGCCCCACCCGTCGATTTCAGGTTTTTCCCGTCGTCTGCGTTATGACGGGAATTGCCCTTGTCTGTTTGCGGCTCCTTCCTTCTGTTTTTTGCTCCTTTACGCCTGTCCCGTGCCCGTCGTGCTTGCCTGCCGCCGGAATTCGGCGCAGACGATCCCCGTCGCCATCGCCACATTGAGCGATTCCGAACCCCGCCGGTCGGCCGGGTAAGGCGGGATGAACAATTTGCGGGTGACGGTCGCGGCCGCGGCGTCCGAAATGCCGCGCCCCTCGTTGCCCATGACGACGATCCCTGCCTCCGGGAGCGACGCCCCGTAGATGTTCTCCCCCTCCAGGAAAGTTCCGCACACCGGCAGCCCGGCGTCCGCGGCTTGGCGCAGGAACCCTCCCAGGTCGGTGTAGTGCACCCTGACGCGGAGTATGGCGCCCATCGTGGCCTGCACGACCTTGGGGTTGAAACAGTCGGCCGAGGCTTCCGAGCAGACGATGTCCGTGATGCCGAACCAGTCGGCCAGCCGGACGATCGTGCCCAGGTTGCCAGGGTTCTGCACGTCGTCGAGCGCCAGCGTCAGCCGTCCCGCGAGAGCCCGCATATCCAGTCCGTAATGCGGTATTTCGACCAGCGCCAGCGAGTTGGAGGCTGTTTTCAGCAGCGACAGCCGCTCCATTTCCTTCGTGCCGACGACCTCGACTTCCGGCCCTGCGAACAGGCCCTCCAGGGCGAATATCTTGCGTACCCCGAGGTGCGACGTACGCAGCTCGCCGATGAGTTTCTCCCCTTCGGCGACGAACAGTCCGTGCTCCGTGCGCCCGCGTTTGTCGGCCAGCGCGCGGACGAGTTGTATGTCGGCTTTTGTCATCGTTGTTTTTCTAAGGTGAACGTCACCCCTTCGGTGGCGGGGTAGGTTTCGGGGAAGATCGCACGGGCCTCTTCGACCAGCATGTTTTCATCCTTGTAGCGCGACGAGTAATGCCCGATCACCAGCCGTTTCGCCCCGGCTTTCAGGGCAGCCTTGGCCGCGTCGGTCGTCGTCGAGTGCCCGCGCTCCCGCGCCGCCTTCTGCTCCGCTGCGGCGTAGGTCGCCTCGTGGTACATCAGGTCGGCGCCTGCGGCCAGCGCTGCGGCCTTGGCCGAAAAGTTGGTGTCCGACAGGTAAGCGTACGACCGGGGGGTGTAGGGACGGTAGGTCAGTTCCCCGTTGGGAACCACCTCCCCCGTGGAGAGCGTGACGTCCTCGCCCCGCTTTGCAGCGGTGATCTGTGCGACAGAAAGCCCGTATTTCGTAATCTTGAACTTGTCGACGTTCAGTGCCGGCTCCTTTTCGCGGAAAAGGAACCCCGCCGTCGGCACGCGGTGGCGCAGCGGGATGCTCCACACCTCCAGCGTACGGTTTTCCATCAGCAGCGCATGCTTGGTCGTGTCGACCTCCGTCCATACGACCGGGTAGGGCAGTTCGCTGTCGAAATATTTGAGGTGGCAGGCCAGAATCTCGCCCATCGGTGCCGGGGCGAATACTCGCAGCGGGGTCTTGCGGCCGTAGAGCGCCAGCGTCGAGATCAGCGGGAACAGCCCGAATACATGGTCGCCGTGCAGGTGCGAGATGAACACGGCACGCAGCCTGAGCGGGTTGATGCCGTAACGGATCAGCTGTTGCTGTACCCCTTCGCCCGCATCGACCAGGTAGTACTGCTCGTGCACGTTGACCACCTGCGCCGACGGATGCCGGCTCAGGGTGGGCTTCGCGGAGGAAGACCCCAGTATGGTGACGCTGAAACTCATGCGTTTTTAGTTGGCCCGGCTTAACAGGAAACGCTCGCAGTCGATGGCCGCGATGCAGCCCGAAGCGGCCGCTGTGACGGCCTGCCGGTAGTGCGGGTCGCGGACGTCGCCTGCGGCGAAGACGCCTTCGATGTTGGTTATCGACGTGCCCGGTTCGACCTTGATGTAGCCTTCGGCGTCGAGCTGCAACTGGTCGCGGAACAACTCCGTGTTGGGATGGTGCCCGATGGCCAGGAAGAAGCCCGAGATGTCGATCTTCACCTCCTTGCCGTCGTTGCAGCGAAGCAGTGCGCCCGTCACGCCCGACTCGTCGCCCAGTACCTCGGCGGTGTTGTGGTTGAATATCACCTCGATGTTGGGGGTGCTGAACACCCGCTGCTGCATCGCCTTCGAGGCGCGCAGGTGGGGTTTGCGCACGATCATATAGACCTTGCGGCAGATCGAGGCGAGGTAGGTGGCCTCCTCGCAGGCGGTGTCGCCGCCGCCGACCACGGCCACGTCCTTTTTACGGTAGAAGAAGCCGTCGCAGGTGGCGCAGGCACTCACGCCCATGCCGCGGAATTTCGTCTCCGAGGGAAGCCCCAGGTATCTGGCCGAGGCGCCCGTGGCAATGATCAGGGTTTCGGCCCTGATCTCCTTCTCGCCGTCGATCACCACGTGGAACGGCCGCGACGCGAGGTCTACGCGGGTGGCTGTCCCCGTGCGGATCTCGGCGCCGAAACGCTCGGCCTGGCGCCGCATGTCGGCCATCATCTGCTGGCCGCTGACCCCGTCGGGGTAGCCCGGGAAATTCTCCACGTCGGTCGTTGTCGTGAGCTGCCCGCCCGGTTCGATGCCCTCGTAGAGCACGGGCTGGAGGTTTGCACGCGACGTATAGATGGCGGCCGTGTATCCTGCGGGGCCGCTGCCGATAATCAGGCATTTGATCGTTTCTTCCATGACTTGTAATTTTTTGTATTTGTTATCGTGATTATATGCTCCGAAGTCCCGCCGGTCGCCTTTTCCGGTTGTGCCGGGCAGCGCCCCTCCGGGCCGGGTTTGCCAATGCAGCCGGAAGGCGCCGATAACGGCGAAATATCTAATATTGCCGTTGTCACCTGCAAATTTCAGGCCCGCAGGGCTCCGGGACTTCCGTCCGGAACTCCGTGAGGCGGCGTCCCAGGTAGTCGAACAGCGCCCAGTGCCCGTTGTTGCGCACATGCACCACGCTGGCGGCGGGGTCGTAGTCGACGATTTCGTATTCGGGAGGTATGACGTAACAGCCCCGGCGGTCGATCAGCCCCATCCCCGTCTGCGTCTGTACCTCGGCGCGGCCTTCGCGGAAATCGCCCGCCCAGACGAACTGCGCCGGGATCACCGGGTTGTTGTCCGTATCCACGAACCCGAATCCGTTGTCGTCCTCCACGCACACCAGCCCTTCGAATACGTGGCTCGTCCAGCGGTGCCCGGTCAGGCTGCGCAGCGGGTTGTAGTGTGCTGTGACGTCGTTGGCCGTCTGGCGGGGCGCGGGTGCCTCGGCGATCCTGTGCCGGAGTGCGGCGAATGCCTCCCTGTCACCCGTGCCGAGCTCCGCCGTGCCGATGCGGGCATCGTAATAGCGTATCGGGACGAACCGTCCCCGGTGCCAGCGGAGGTTCGTTTCCTTGAGGTTGTTGTGTGTGAATTCCAGCTCCCCGAGCGCCGCCTGCAATGTATCGAGCGCCGCGAGCAGCGTCGCCTTATCCTCGGCGAGCAGCGCTTCGGCGAACTCCCGCCCCGCAGGCAGGTGCTGCAATACCAGGTCTGTGTGCCGTTCCGCGCCCGTGGCGTCGTGCCAGCGCATTTCGCCCGGCAGTATGCGGCATTCCGCCAAGTAGCCGGTGTTGAGTTTGCGCAGCGCCGAGACCGTGCGTTCGATCCGCGGCATGGCCGACGGGTTCAGGGGCATGGCGACGAGCCACCGCTCGCCCCGCCATTCTACTTCCGCCTCGGCGAAACGCGTCGTGCGCACCAGGCGCGGTATGCCGTTGGGTTCCGTAACGGGGCGGGCGTCGGCGAGCGTCGCCAGCGACAGGTCGGGCGTCAGCAGTGCCCGGGAGAAATGTTGCAGGGTCACTATCATCTCTATTCGGTTTTGACGCTGATGGAACCTATGTTGAGCATGGCGACCAGCTGGGCCGCCGAGGCGTTGTAGCTCATGCCGCGGAAGGGCGGGATCGCACCCGGGCCCTTGGCTTCGCGGATGGCCTCGTTGAAGACCGCGGGCATTTCGCTCGAACAGTCGTAGAGCAGCGAGGCATATCGGTTCGTATACCGGGCTTCGTGCGCCTCGGGGAAGAATACCGGACGTTCGGTATCCCCGGCAGCGATATGGATATTGATCAACAGGACATTGCCGTCGACGGTGCCCAGCGCCTTGATCTGGTCGCAGACCGTGCGCAGCTCCTCGTTGTCGCAGTCCGTGGCCTCGCCGTCGGTGATGTTGAAGACCACGGGAGGGAAACTTTCGGCGTTGGCCGTGCGGGAAGTCCAGCCGGCGGCTATGTCCCTCACGCGGCGCAGTGCCTCGCACATCGGCGTCTGCCCGGCCGACAGGGGCTTGATCCACGCCGGTGCGGGAATCTCCCGCAGGGCGATGCTGCCGTCGGGAAGCCGGTGTTCGATCACCTCCGTGTGCACCGGCATCTCCTGTGCCGCGAGGGCGCTGACAGGCACCAGATCCTCGCCTCCGGGCAGCAGCGAGCGTACCTCGTCGTCGCCCGAATAGCCGACCACGGCGATGTCGTAATAGTCGCGTACGCCGTCGCTGCGGCGTGCCCGTTCGACGAGTTCGAACAGCAGGTCGTTGGTGATGGTTGCAACCGCTTCGGCCTTGGTCATGCAGCGTCCCCGGAAGAGGATGCTTTCGGCCATCGATCCCGAGCCGTCTATGGCCAGGATGAATGCCGTGCGGTGGTTGCGTGTGATGCTCTGTGTATACATGTTGCGTCTATTTAAGTCCCCGGACGGAGTAGTAGTCGTCGCGTACTTCCCCTTCGTCGTCGCTGTCGAGGCCGTAGCTGACCGCCATGTCGAGCGAGCAGTCGCGGTCGCGGTCGGCGTCGGTCGTACGGCGCATCGTCGCGCGGGCGTTGCGCCCCGCCGCGATGGCCTCTTCTATCTCCGCCACGGTCGGGATGTGTCCCAGCAGCGATGCGTAGACCCCTTCGGCCCAGCTGTGGGCGTAGTCGTCGTAGTGGACGGAAAAGACCCTGAAACGGTTGTCCACCTCTTCGGGCGAGGTCAGTTCGCCGTGGTCTATGGCATCGAGGATGGCCTCGACTTCGCGTTTGGTGATATACTGCCCGGCGATGTCGAGCCAGCGGCCGCTGCCGTCGTAGCGTTCCGCCGATTCTCCCCGGTCGAGCATCGCGCCCAGCGCCGCCACGATGAAACGGTTGTAGAGTCCGATGCCCCGTTTGAGGGCCGCCGCGCGGATGATCGCCTTCTGGTGGACGTACGTCGGGGCGTCGGGGTCTTCCTCTGCGATCGCGTGGAGCGTATCCACGGCCCTGAGCATTCCCGAGGTGATATAAGGGTTGTATTCTTCGAAGTTGATGACGTCGCGCCGTATGGTGCGGCGGTCGCGTGCAGGCCATTTCTCGATGTCGCGCACGGCGCCGTAGCTGGTGAGGTTCGCCCCGGGCATGAGCACCGAACGCCCCTCCTTTTCGACCAGGTAGGAGTAGGGGAAGGCCGACGTGTCGTGGTGGAACGAGTGGTGCCCCATGATCATCGTGAAAGCCCCTTCCAGCGCGGGGGACATGATGTAGGCGCCGCTGGCGAACTTGCAGCCCCTGAGGTGCACCGCCTGGTGCACGGCGCCGCTCTTGAACAGGTGGTTGCTCTGGTTCGAGCCGCTGCCCGCGTTGAAAAACGAGAACATGCCCGCGATGAGCAGCGACGACTTGTGGTGTGAGACGGTGTAGGGCCCCGCGAAGATCGAGGCGGCCTCGCCGTTTTCGCAGTGCGAATTGGCGAAGAACAGCGATTCGGCCGCCGTGAAGGCCTTGTCCAGCCGGCAGCTTTCGCCCACGAAACAGCGTTCGACGATCGAGCCGTTGTCGATCCGGGCGTTTTCCGCGGCGATGAAGTCGTAGGCCTTGACATCCACGCCGATGTGCGCGCCGTCGCAGACCGTGCCGTTTTCCAGTATCGAACAGCCGTCTACGGTGACGTTGTCGCCGATGCGGACTTCGCGGATGAACCTGGCGCCGACGATGCGGCTGCCTTTGCCGACCCTCCCCGTCTGCGAGGCGCGGGTTTCGGCATAGTCGTCGACCATCTTTTCCAGGGCCGCCATGGTCTGCGGGCGGTGACGGTAGACGGCCATCAGGTAGGCTGCCTGCGCCGAGAGGCGGTCGAATATCTTCACCGTGCGCCCTCCGCATTCGTTCATCGTCGCCACGCCCACGCCGTTCCCGAACGTGCTCCTGCGGCGGCATTCGAGTGCCGTGACCCCTTCGACGAGCGCCCCTTCGCCGATGTGGTAGTTGCACACCCGTGAGCGGATGATGCGCGCTCCGGAGCCGACCACGACCTTGCCTTCCAGGTGGCTTTGCAGCAACTGGAAGGGGGTGAAATCGTCGGCGACCGAGACCTGCGACCACGCTTCGGCCGAGGAGCCGAGCGACTCGACCGCGGCGATTTCCGCCGGTGTCATATTTCTGAATTGGGGCATCACAATCGTATTTAGCAGATGCAAATATAACGAATTGCGGCTAAATTTCAAACTCGCGCCCTGCGCGGTCGATTTCCAGCCGCCTGCCGTCACGGATGACCTCCGCACGGCCGTTGCGGAAGGGTTTTACGGCTTCGTACCCCGCACATCGTATCCGGGTGCGCCCTTCGGTGTCGATGTAGTGCCAAGCCTGGCCCACCCTGACGGCGGCAAGCCCTTCGGTAAAGTCGAATCCGCAGTCGTAGAGCGGCGGTATGACGATCCGATCCGGTGTCCTGTAACCCCACAGGCCGTTCCCGACGAACAGCTCCGGCGAAACTGCGCCGCCGTCGTTCCGTACGTCTCCGTCTTTGCCCGCAAACAACTCTCCGCCGCTTGTGTCCCCGTCTGTGTGCTTGTCCCTGCCGTACCCTGTATTCCCGGTTATACCTCTTGTGCCTCCGCCTGTGTGCTTGTCCGCGCCGCACCCTGTATTTCCGGCTGGATACCTCTCTGCGCCGCCGTCCGTGTCCCCGCTTTTGTCCCCGCCCGTATTCCCGGTTGTCTCTTCGCCTTCTCTCCCGCCGCACGGGGGCCCGCCAGTGCGTGCGGCCCATGCCAGCAACTCCGGCAGCCCGAACAAACGGGGCGTGGGTGCATACAGCAACCGTGCGATGCGGTACTGCACGGCCAGCCCTTCGCGTTCGAAAAGCGCGATGGCCTCGCGGAGCGCCTCGTCGGTGCGGATCTGCTGCGGGGAGAAGAGCAGCCCGTCGGCATCGGGGTAGCGTACGTACAAGGTGGGGTCGAGCGCCAGCGCATGAAGGGCCGTCGAGATCAGCGCCGCGGGGTAGTCGTCGAGCGAGGCGTTGAAGTCGCGGATCGTCCGTGCCGGGTGTTGGAAGGCCGCGGTACCCAGTTCGGGGCTCGCCTCCCCGGCGAATGCGGGCAGGTACATGGCGTCGAAGTCGATCAGGTGCAGCCGCCCCGAGGAATCCACGACGATATTTTCGGGTTTGAGGTCTCCGTGCGCCCAGTCGTCCGACGTAAGCCTTGCGGCCAGGCGGTCGAACGCCGCGGCCAGTTGCCGCAGCCGTGCTGTGTCTTCTGCTGCGGCCGCTTCTGCGACTGCTTCGTGGAGCGTCGCGCCTTCGATCCAGTCGCCCAGCACGACGTCGACCCAAACCCCGCTTCGGGGCGAGTCGTAGAGGTACAGCTCCTGCGGCAGCAGCCGTTCGCCGTAAATCTCCGTCAGGTGGCGCGGCGGATGCATGTAGCACCGCAGCGAGCGGATATGCCCTTCGTGGCGGACACGGAAGACGATGGCGCTGTTGCCTACGGTGTAGCACATGCGGCCCCGGTTGTCACGGCATACCTCCATGTCGCCCAGGGTTTTCGTCAATCCGTGGGTGTCGGCCAGTGTTGTGAGGTATTGTCGCAGCGTGAACACGGTTTATTGGTTGTCTTGTTGCCGGGGTTGGAACCGAAGATTCCGGTTTGCAGGGTGGGCGGCGAAGGCGGAGCCGCCTCCCGGCCTGGGCGAAGGTTCCCTGCTGCCTGCGGCGCCTGTGGAATCCGCGTCTTTCCCCCCCCCCAGTCCCGGCAGGTCGTGAAAAGTACCGCTGTCGGCCACCGTGGCAAGTTGGGTCAGGGCCACATAATACAGTAATACGGTATCCGGGTTTAAAAAAGCGGGGCTTTCCAGTCCCGCTTCGTGTTCGTTAATGGCAGTCGCAGTGGCCGTCCCCATGGTCGCACCCGCCGCCGCAGTCATCCCCGCAGTCGCCGCATGAACAGCTGCCCTGCAAGTCTTCGGGCGTTACGTCGCGCACTGATACGACCTCGACGTCGAAATTGAGCGTCTTGCCCGCCATCGGGTGGTTGAAGTCCATCTTCACGGTTTCGTCGCCGACTTCCTTGACGATGCCCATCATGCGGTTGCCCTGGTTGTCGCTCATCGGCACCTGCGAACCCACGAAGAGGATGTCTTCGGCCAGTTTGCCGTCGACCATGAATATATTTTTCGGCAGGTCTACCACGGCATCGGCGATCAGCTCGCCGTAGCCGTCCTTGGGCTCAAGGGTGAACGAGACGGCCTCGCCGATCTCCTTGCCCAGGATTGCCTCCTCGAATTTGGGAAGCAGCATGCCTGTCCCGAAGATGAATTCGAGCGGCTGTCCCGGGCGCGACTGGTCTGCGATTTGTCCGTCGACAGTGAGCTTGTAGTCCACGCCGACCATTTTGTTCTGTTCTACTTTCATTGTAATCTGATTAGGATTTATTGCATGTAATTGATTGGCAAAGATAGAAATTAAGTTCCGGATTTGCAATTACTGCGGAATTTATCTGGTTTTATGGAAGCTTATCTCCCTATTATGCTAAAATCGTGCAAAAAAAAAATTATTTTCCGCTTCTGTTGCTTTCGGCCCGTTTCGTCGGGTCTGCCCGGGTGAAATGCCGGGGGCGGATACGTGCCGCGATGCTTACGGTGCCGGCAGGGCTGTTTTTCGCGGGGTGCCTCGGCGGAAGCCTGCGCGTCCCCGTCTTCCGTATCGCCGGTTTTGCGGATACGGGCTGTCGGAAAAATCCCCGGAATACAAACGGATTCCGGGGATCATTATTGTATGGCTTGCGGTGCCGGCGTGCGTGCCCGCGTTTTCGGTACGTAGTTACCGGTTCGGGAGAGCCTATTCGCAGTTGCGGCAGCAGAGGTTGCGGTCGCCGTAGCCGTTGTCGATCTTGGTCACGTAGGGGAAGAACTTGGCTTCGCGCACCCATGCGAGCGGGAATGCCGCCTCGGCGCGGGTGTAGGGATGCGTCCATTCGCCGGCGATCTCGGCGGCGGTGTGCGGCGCGTTGGCGACCACGTTGTCGGCCTGTCCCGCGGCGGCTTCGCACTCGCGCTTGATGCTCACCAGCGCTTCGATGAAGCGATCCATCTCGGCCTTCGGTTCCGATTCGGTCGGTTCGACCATCAGCGTCTCGTGCACGGGGAACGAGAGCGTCGGGGCATGGAACCCGTAGTCCATCAGGCGGTGGGCGATGTCGCCGCAGTCGACGCCGTAGTCCTTCTTGAAAGAGGTCAGGTCGAGGATCATCTCGTGTCCCACGCGGCCGGTCTCGCCCGAATAATAGGTGCGGTATTCCGGTGCCAGCGCCGAGGACATGTAGTTGGCATTGACGATCGCCATTTCGGTGGCGCGGCGCAGCCCGTTTCCACCCAGCATCTTGATATAACCGTAGGTTATGGGCAGCAGCATGGCGGAGCCCCAAGGGGCCGACGCCACGGCCGTGATACCCTCGTCGCCGCCCGTCGGCATAACCGGATGCGAGGGAAGGAACGCCCTAAGGTGCTCGGCGACGCAGATCGGGCCCACGCCCGGGCCGCCGCCCCCGTGGGGCATGGCGAAGGTCTTGTGCAGGTTGAGGTGGCAGACGTCGGCGCCGATGTAGCCGGGGTTGGTCAGCCCCACCTGTGCGTTCATGTTGGCGCCGTCCATGTAGACCTGTCCGCCTGCGTCGTGCACGGCGTCCACGATCTCGCGGATGCGGCTCTCGAACACGCCGTGCGTCGAGGGGTAGGTGACCATCAGCCCGCACAGCTCCGAACTGTATTCCCCGGCCTTGGCCTTGAGGTCTTCGACGTCGATGTTGCCCTTGTCGTCACAGGCCACCGTGACGATCTTCATGCCGGCCATGGCGGCCGACGCGGGGTTGGTGCCGTGCGCCGAGGCCGGGATCAGCACCACGTTGCGGTAGCCCTGTCCGCGGCTTTGGTGGTAGGCGCGGATCACCATCAGCCCGGCGTATTCGCCCGCAGCGCCCGAATTGGGTTGCAGGGAGCAGGCCGCGAAGCCCGTGATCGTCGCCAGGTCGTTTTCCAACTCAGTGATTAACTGCATGTAACCTTCGGCCTGGTCGGCCGGGGCGAAGGGGTGCATCATCTGGAAGCCCGCCAGCGAGAGCGGCTGCATGAGCGCCGCGGCGTTGAGCTTCATGGTGCACGAAC
>ERZ507065.881-NODE-881-length-15771-cov-4.759672_pt1 | contig 15771 bp, 9 predicted proteins | sample MGYA00513785_ERZ507065 | MGnify/ENA metagenome assembly ERZ507065
CATCACCTCGGAATTCCCGTAGGCATATCCCACGCCGACGAGCAGCCGCGTCGCCAGCCAGTTGTTCCGGCGCCCGATGCGGTGGTAGAACTTCACTTCGCTCACCTCCTTGACGAACTGCGAAAAGCGGTTCCCGAACAGGTGCTGGGGCTGTTTTTCGCCGAACAGGCTCAGCACGCCCGAGAGGATGTTGCCGGCCGAGGTGACGCTGTTCTGCCAGTAGAAGCGGCGGTTGCCGGTGCTGCCGTAGGTCTTGTCGAACGTATAGGTATAGTTGATCGACGGTACGAACTGGTTGCGGAAACTCATGGCGATGGCCGGGTTCTCGTCCATCGTCTTGTCGAAGGCTTCGGTCGTGTGCAGCAGCTTGTTGTAGGTGAGTTTGAATACGGTCAGCGAATGGCGGCTGTAAGGCGAGGTCTGGAAATTGTATCCCGCCGAGCCGCTGAACGCGATCAGCCGGAAGAAGCTGGGGCGGTTCATCAGGTCGACCCCGAGCTGGAACGTCGTGCTCCCGGGGTATTTCAGCCTGCGCGTGATGAACGACGGCAGCAACAGCCGCGGAATGCTGAGGTTCGCATTCAGTCCCAGTTCATAGGAGTTGAGCCGTGAGGAACGGCCGCCGGAGTTTTTGTTGCCCGTCTGCCATTCGTACGAGCCGTTCAGTTTCAGGGCGAGGACTTCGCCGCCCCGGAACAGGTTGTTGTTGCTGACCTTGAAGGTGATGCCGGGGCCGATGAAGCTGTTCGACTTCGAGGTTACGTCCGTTTCCAGGGCGGCTTCCAGCGGATAGTCGAACTGCGCGTCGATGGCGACGTCCAGCGTGTCGGAGCCCCGCAGCGAGTCGAGCGGCGTGACACTCAGGTTGACGGAACGGAAAATGCCCAGCTTGTTGAGGTCGGTCTGGGTGCGGTTCTGGGCATCTACCGTGAAGAGCTGCCCGCTTCGGAGCGTGAGGGCCCTGGACAGGATCCTGGGGCGGATTTTCATCGGCCGCTGGGCGATGACCGTCGCATTGCGCAGGCGGAGCGTGTCCGTCGGGCCGGGTTTGATGTTTGTCAGCCGCACCGTGATGCCGCCCACCCGGTAGGGCTTGAGCGCCACCTCCGGCAGGTTGGGCTTGAGGTTCAGGCGCAGGTCGACCTGCCGCAGACCGGAGGTCGTATCGGCCAGGTATTCCAGGTATTCGGGACGGAAATAGTAATATCCCCTGTTGCGCAGCAGCTGGGAGATCCGTTTGCGTTCGAGCGTGAGGCTGTCCATGTTGTACTGCGCCCCCACGCGGAGCAGGGACGTGGCCCGGAGGCTGTCCATGAGTTGTTCCATGCCGCTGTCCACCTCCGGGTAGGCGATCTTCGAATAGTGCCAGGGCGGCGCTATGCCGAGCGTATAGTACACCTTTGCCTTTCGCCCGTGTTTGCGGTAGAGCAGGGAGTCTGCGGCGTGCGAGCCGAAATAACCGTAATTTTCGAGCACCTGTTCCGCGACCTTCGTCCGGAGCCGGGGCTGCACCTTCGAGATCAGCACGGGCTGTTTGGCCAGCCGTTTGAATAACCAGTATTTGAATCCCTTTTCCCTGGGTGTGTAGAGATAGTTGTAGGCCCACAGCCCGATCGGCAGCGGGGTGCGGATATAGGGGCTGTAAAGCGGGTTGTTCGGGGCGACCGACAGCGGTTCCTTCACGGCCGATTCGGCTGCGGCGGAGAGCACGACGCCCGAGTCGGGTTCGATCCGGATTTTCTTCACGCCCGTATACAACACCTCGTCCGACCCCAGCCGGCGGGTGGTGGAGCAGGCCGCTACCGACAACACGGCGCAAACCAGGATGCAGGTATTTCTAATGTGTGCCGGCCTCATCTCGCTTCTGTTTTTTCGCTTTGGGTTTCGTCGACTTGAACAGGTCGCCCAGCCTCAGCAGTTTTTTCCGGATCACGAAGCCCACGCCCGTTTCGGTGATTTCGCCTTCGAGGATGCTTTCGTACCCGGTATGGCGGAATACTTTCAGGTACATGTTGTCGCGCTTGGTCAGCATGTATTCCAGCGATATGTCGTCGATCAGGTTCTCCTTGAGGTTCTGCGACGGGTCGGCGTCCGTGCTGAACTTGCCTCCGATGACGGCGCGCACGCGGTTGCTGAACAGGTTTTTAGACAACCGGTAGGAGTAGTCGGTGCGCTGGCCGTTGGGGTCGTCCTCGCCGTAGGAGTTGATGCCGAAGCTCAGGTCTACGCCCTTCAGGTTGTTCTGCGCCCACTGGTTCAGCTCCTTCTGGATAAACGAGTTGAGCGGGTTCTCAGAGTTGACCTTCGCCGTGGTTCCGGGGCCCGTGTAGGTGTTGTATATCAGCAGGTTCATAGCCTGGTTGGCGCGTTGCTCGGCCGTGAGCGAATTCAACTGGTTCTGCATGGTGAGGTCTTCGGGGGCAGAAAGTCCGAAGCTGACCTCCAGGTTGTCGAGCGAATTGCGGATGTTGATGGAGATATCGAAATTCACCGTACGGTTGTCCTGCCCGTCCGAGGAGACATTGGCACGTACGGTCTCCACGGCCGTGATGTTGAAAGCCGGGTCGGCGATGTTCCCTATCCATTCGACATAGCTGTCCGGCGTGATCTTGAAGATTTTTTGGGAGATGACGGGCGGATTGTAGCGTACGCTTCCGCCCGAAAGCACGTATTTCCCCGACAGGCGGACGTCGCCCAGCGGATTCATGGTATAGGTCAGGTTACCGCCTCCCTTCAGGTCGATCCGGTTGTTGCCGTCCGCCGAAAGGTCTACGGCCGCCTGTACGTCGTTATTGATGTCGACATTCACCAGCACGTCCATGCCTCCGATGCGTATTGCCTGCGATGTCTCTTCCTGTCCCTGGGAGTCCAGTTCCCGGAACGAGACGAACGTCACGATGTTTTGCGGACGCTCCTTCACGTCCATCGGGGAGTCCTGCATGACGTAGTTGATGTCCGTGCCGCCCAGCAGGGCTACGTTCCCGCGGACGACGAGTTCGTCCAGGGGGCCTTTGGCCGTCGCGTCCAGGTCGAGGTAGGCCTTTCCGTAAACCGACGTCCCCTCTTTCCGGGCTACGTCGACTGCCTGGAAATCCGACGCCCGGAGCGCGAGGTCGGCCGTCATGCGGCTGAAGTCGGCCAGGTCGGCCTCGCCGACGATCGTCAGCGGCTTGCTGTTCGGGGCGAGGAGCGTGTAGTTGTCGAATATGACGCGGCTGTCGTCGATGCGGATCGTGTCGGACGACAACCGGAACGACGTGCCGATCATCGGCACGCGGATTTCGGTCTGTGCGAAGTGCACGCCCCCGTCCAGCCTCGGCCGGTCAGCGGTGCCTCCTGCGTGGATTTTCGCCTGCAACCGGCCCCGCAGGCGGATCAGGTCGTCGGGCAGGAATACGTTGGCCTGCTGCAACGGGAATCCGGGGATCGTCGCCGTGAGGTCGAGCGGGCTTTCGCGCTCTGCGCGGTAATCTCCCCGGACGGTCAGTACCTCGGCGCCGTCGAGCGTCAGCCGCGCATCGGCCATATGTCCCTGATCCTGCTTGTAATAGAGTCCGAAGTCGACGTTGCCGAAGCGCCGTTTGTCGTACGACAGTTCCGCGATGGACAGGTCGCCGCGCAGGGTCAGGCTGTCGGGCGTCATGCCCAGCGTCATTTCCGTACCCAATACGCCGTCGACGGGCGGGGCGGAGGGCAGCAGCCCCAGTGCGGAACCGATGTTCAGGCCCGCGATGTCCAGCCGGATGTCGTCGGACGCCCCCTCTCCGGAAACCGTTTGGATTGCGAACCGCTGGTCGCCGTGCCTCATGTCGAGGTCGGCGTCGATGCTTTTGCCATACCTGTAAACGAGGTAATTGCCGGGGTTTACCGTCCAGGGTTCGTACCCGAATACCGGGTCGGGCGGCGTTACACCCGCCCTGACCAGGCTGTCGTTCCATTCAACGTCCAGCCCGAAACGGAACCCCTCGCGTCCCGCCCGGTTTTTCTGGCAGAGGTTTACCTGGCCCCTATTTCCGGCCACATGGCCGTACAGCCCTGCGAGGGCTACGTTGTCCAGGTTCCCAGGGACGTTCGCCGTGCGGAGGAAATAATCCAGCCGGCGGCCGTCCTGCGCGATGCCTGCCGTCAGCGTGTCGAGGACGACGCCTCCCCAGGTCAGCCTCTCCGCCTTTATCCGGAGGGATACCGGCAGGGAGTCGCAATTCACGCCTTCGATGTCCAGCGCGCCGAACGACATTTTTTTTGTTTTCAGAAAATTATTCAGGATATTTTCGCGTCCGGCCGTGACACTCAGGCTGAAATCGGGCAATGCGGGTTTCAGGGTCTCCATGTCGACGCTTTGTGCCCGTATCTGCCGTGCGAGTATGTCGGCGCTCCGCGTCAGGGCCGGAACCAGCGAGTCCACGGGCCCGGGGGAGACGAATGCCAGCGACAGGTCGCCGGATGCCAGTTTGGCCCGCGTCGCCGTCGTGTCGGAGCTCAACGACAGGCTCGTCGGACGGATGCGGTCTGTGCGGTGCCGGGTTCTGACCTCGATGCTGTCCAGGGCTATCCGGGCCGTATAGCTGCCGGCGTCCGAGGCGGACGCCCCGGCCTCCAGCGCGAACGACCCGCCGATTTTCTGCGGGGAGATTCCCAGCTCTGCCAGGTCGAAATCGAAGACGTTGCCCGTGAGCCTGACTTCCTGTTTCCGTTCGGTCAGCGTGCCCGAGACCAGCAGCAACAGCCGCAGTGCCTCGTCCCGGTCGGACAGGCGGCCGGAAAGCTGTCCTCCTTCGAGGTTTGCGTTCAGCTCCACGCCTCCGAAATCCCTGCCGCGGAACTCCGCCCGGTCAACCTGCAGGCGGATGTTCCCCCGGGTCTGCGCCCGGAGCGGATCGAATCCGCTGCCCCCGGCTTGCAGCGCCAGGTCTAAAAGGCCCAGCGAATCGGCCGGCAAAAACCTGTTCAACGGGAAGCTGTCGCACCGTAATTCGATGCCATAGGCCTCGCTGCGGGTATCCAGCCGGCCTTGCAGGGCTATCTCCCCGCCGTCGGCCGAGAGCGTCGAAGCGGCCGAGAACGCCCCTTTGTCTGCGCCGGCCGTTCCGCGGAGCCGGATGCGGTCGGGAATCGCTATGCGCCGCCGCAGGGCGGAGTCGGGCAACAGCGCTTCGAGGAACGCCATATCCCTGAAATCGCCTTCGAACCGTGCGGAAGCCTCCATGCGGCCGGGATCGAGCACGTTTCTCGCCGCCCCGTCCGCCGTGAATGCGACGTGTCCGGGCGAGGAGATGTCCAGCCCGGCTTTTCCGATGTCGCCCAGCGTCCCCGCTGCGGTGAGCGCCAGGCTGACGATACGTCCGTCGAGCACGGGCGGTATCAGCGCCGGATAGAGATATTTTAGGTCTTTGGTGTTCACGTCGGCCGTGAGGACTGCCTTGAGCGGCGAATCCGGAGCCAGTGCCAGAATCCCCTCCCCGGCGGAGATGTTGGCCTCGATCCGGGAAAAGGGCGTTTTCAGGGTGACGCCGGCAAGGGATATGCCCGAGGCGTCCATGCCGATGTCCCCGGTCATGTCGCTCACCGTGAGCCCGCTGCGCTCGGTGAACGCCATGCGGCGGATTTGCAGGGCTATGTCCGCACCCCGGTTGTAGATCGAATCGACCGCCAGGTCGAGCGTCGAGAGGGCGATGAACGACGGGTCGAATCCCGCTGCGGGACGATGGTTCAGCAGCCCGTATTCCGCCCGGTTGCCGGTCAGCACGACGCTGCCGACCCGAACCGTCCAGGGGAGCGACGGCGTGCTGCCGCCGGGGGCGGGAGCTGCCTCCTGTTTCTCTTTTCCGGGCACTGCCGGCCCTGTCAGGTAGGAGTAGCCGCCCCGGTTCAGCAGTACGCTTTTCACGGATACCTGCTGGCTGTCGAGCCGCACCCGGCATTCATCCACCGTGCCTTCGGCCAGGCGGACGGAGAGTTCCGATAGGGCGGGTGCCGTCCGCATCCCGAAAGCCAGGTTGCCCACCGAGAGTTTCCCGATGCCGATCGTCCACGGCAGTGCGGCTGTGCTGTCCGCTTCCTCTTTCGGAGCCGCTTGCGTTATGTCCAGCCGGACATCGGCATCCGACAGGACGAGGCTGGCGATGCCTGCCGTATTTGCCGAGAGGTCGGCCTTGGTCGCATCCAGAGACAACAGGCCCGCCGAAAGGCGCATGTCCATGCCCGCCAGCGAATCCTTGTAGCGGGCGGCGACCCGCTCCAGCCCGAAGCTCCGGATGACGACCTCTTTCCGAACCAGAGGCCACAGGGCGACATCCAGCGAGAGCCTGCCGCAGCTGAGGAGCGTATCGGCCTTGTCGACCAGCAGCGTGTTGTCCACCGACAACCGGAGCGGAAAGGAGAGCCGGAGACGTTCGACGGACAAATCCATCCCGAGCGCCCGCGAGGCATAGCCGACCGCGCGCTTCCGAACGAAATCCTGTACGGCCGGTATGTAGAGCAGGGCGGGAACCAGTATCAGGACGACGAGGACAACGAGCAGCGCACGGAGCGTATATTTGATGATCTTTTTCAGCATTAAAATATAGTGTCGTGTATTGTAACGCCGTATAATACAATGTGTTGGTGCGTGAAAGCGCTCTTGGTTTTACGGGCAGCCCGTAAAATCGTGGCAAGTTACTAAAAATCCGATGATTGCACAACGGCAATTCCCCCGATAAACGGGCTTATTCGAGGTCTCAATCGTCTTTTTTGATTTCACCCAGCTGCCCGGGCGGTGCCTAAGCGGCTGACACAGCCGTTGCCGGGGGACATATATCGCATATCCCCGCCGGACGCCGTGCCGCGCCTACCGGAAGAAACTGACGAGCAGCATTACATTCAGGACGGTCACTACGGCCCCGATCCCGTAGAGCAGGTATTTGGTGAACCGCGAGTTCCGGTATTTGCCCATCACACGCTCCGAAGAGGTCAGGTGTACCTGCAGGAAGACCGTGAAGGGCAGCTGGATGCTGAGTATCATCTGGGAGTAGATAAGTCCTTTGAACGGGTCGCCGATCAGCAGGATGATCAGGAATGCGACGACCAGCGAAACCATCACGCCCGTCCGGGAGTGGTTGTCCCTGATGTCGTAGGGCTCTTTGAATATCCCGGCGAAGATCGAGCCCGCGGCCATCCCCGAGGTGATCGTCGAGGAGATCCCCGCGAAGAGCAGGGCGACGGCAAAGATATGCGTCGCGCTTCGCCCCAGGAGCGGTTGCAGGAGCGAATCGGCCTGCTGCAACTCCTCCACAGGTGTTTTTGTCACGAAGAAGGTCGCTGCGGCCAGCAGGATCATCGCGCTGTTGATCGCCCAGCCCACCAGCATCGAGAAGATCGTGTCTGCGTACTCGTAGCGCAGTTGCCTGCGGATGACCGCGTCGTCGCTCAGGTTCCACTGGCGGCTCTGGATCACCTCCGAATGTAGGAACAGGTTGTGGGGCATTACCACTGCGCCCAATACGCTCATGATGATGACCATCGAACCTTCGGGGAACGAGGGCGTCACCCATGCCCGGGCGGCTTGCGGCCAGTCGATCGTTACCAGCGACAGTTCGTAGATGAACGACAGCCCGATGATCGAGACGAAGGCAATGATCCATTTTTCGATCAGCCGGTAGCTGTTGGTGAAGAGCATGACGACCACGAACACGAGCACCAGCAGCGCGCCGATGCGCACCGGTACGCCGAACAGCATTTGCAATGCGATCGCCCCGCCCAGGATTTCGGCCAGCGAGGTGGAGATCGACGCCAGCACGGCCGAACCCAGCAACGGGCGCGACCATGCGGGTTTGAGGTATGCAGATGCCGCTTCCGACAGGCAGAGGCCCGTGGCGATGCCCAGGTGTGCGACGTTGTGCTGCAATACGATCAGCATCACGGTCGAGAGCGTCACCATCCATAGCAGCGTGTATCCGTATTGTGCGCCTGCGGCCAGGTTTGAAGCCCAGTTGCCGGGGTCGATGAACCCCACGGTGACGAGCAGTCCCGGGCCGATGTATTTGAAAATCTCCAACCCGCCCATCCGGGGCTTGTGATCCGGGCCGAAGAGTCGAGACCAGAATGACATAGTTACATAGTTTATTTCGGCCCGCAAAATAAGAAAAATAAATCGTTTTTACGGGTTGCCTGCCGGACAACTTCGTGCGGGCGCGTCAATTGCCGGCTCGGTTTTCGGTTATAGGTGCAAGTGGAATAATTTGGCGATGCCCGTCACGACGATCTGCACGCCGACGCAGAAGGTGAAGAAGGCGACCATCTTGTTGATGACGATGCTGCCGCTGGTGCCGATTTTCCGTATGATGCGCTCGCCCTGCGACAGGAACAGGTAGAGGATCAGGCACATCAGCACGATTACCAGCGCGATGATCGCATAGGAGAGCAGCCCTTTGGCCCAGCCGTCCTTCATGCTCACCGAGGCCATCAGCGTCAGGATGACCGAGACGCTGCCCGGGCCGATGCTGATCGGGAAGGTGATCGGGTAGAAGACCTGCGATTCGAGGGCTATTTTGTGGAGCGGATTGACATCCTTGCCCTGCGCGTGCCCCACCGAGGAGTCCGAGTCGCTGAGCCATTGCAGGGCGGTGCGGCAGATCAGCAGCCCGCCGCCCAGCTGGATTACCGGCAGCGAGAGCCCGAAGAGCGTCAGCACGAAATGCCCGACGGCCAGGCTGCCCAGCCCGACGAGCAGATAGTCGGTGATGATCCTCCGGATGATCGACTTGCGGTCTTCATCGTCCAGCCCCGACAGAAGCCCGTTGACCAGGAAGCCCGCACCGACGGGGTTCGCCACCGGAAACAACGCCATGAAGGCGGATATGAACGTGAAAAGAAATCCTTCCTTTAACATCTTGGGGTTCGGAACTTTGTATTGTGGTGCGAAAATTATCAATAACTATTCCAAACCTCCGGCTTGTCCGCATAATATGCCCGGGGTACAAATCAACGGGCCGTGCGACGTCGTTTTCCCCGGGGTGATCGTTAGGGACTGTATCCCGTGCCGGTTCTCCGCATCCGTCCCGAACACGTCGTGACGCGGTGCTCAGCGCATGATCCTGGCGGGCTCCACGGCCTCGTCCTCGGTATCGCCGGGGCTGAACTCCTTGTCTGCGAAGAGTTCGGCGAGCCCCGTGATCTGTTTCAGGCGCAGCAGTTCGTCGCGATCCATGCCGATGTGGCGCATGATCCACTGGTCGGACATCTGTGCCCGCGTCAGCTCGGCGACGATTTCGCTCATCAGCTCTACGTTGTGTGTGCCGCGCGCCCGGTTGTGGCGGATGGTCGAGGCCATGCGGTTCGAGATGTCCTTTTCGATCACCGCCACGGGCAGCAGGCCCCTCTCCCGTTCGTAGATGCGTTTCGACCGCTTGAGCACCAGGTAGCGGTGGTAGCCGTCCACCAGTTCGTAGAGATCCTTTTCGGCATCGTAATAACAAACGCACGGCATCGTGTAGCCGTCCTCCCAGATCGACAGCTCCAGCAGTTTCATTTCGGGCGGGGCTACGACGTTGGGGTTGTAGCTGTTCGCCACGACTTTCTCCACCGGCACGGCCCTGACGTCATAGACAGGGCTCCGGTACGTTGCTTTTGTCGGAGGGTTGCAGTAACGATTCATATTTTTCCATGATTTTATTTCGGCGCTGCGTCTCGCTTTTGTTCGGCGAGAATCCCATGTATTTGCAGGCATGGTCGTTCTTCAGGATGCAAATGCAGATCCGCTTGAACGTCGGCAGCCGGCTGAATTCCGGAAGGTCTATGTCGTCGAGGTATTCCATACGCACCGGACGTTTGTCCGTCCGGTAGGGGCTCTTGCCGCCGATTTCAATCCGGATTCCCGCCCTTTGCAGCTTTGCGATGGTTTCGTCGGGGAGGCACCCGCCTTTTTCGCGCCAGAAACGGATGCTTACGGAGAGCTTTTCGAGGTAGTTATTCCGTGTCCGCTCCGGAAGCGTCGAGAGCAGGAAATGCATGTAACCTTCCCAGGTCATCCCTTTCGGCAGCTTGACCGATTGCCAGCCGGTGGCAGCCGTCCGGCCGTACAGCGCCGCGAAGTTGGCGCCGTTGACCCGGCCGATCATGCGGCCCCACGTGTCCGGGTCGATGGCCTTGTAGAGATGCAGGCTCGAAATCGCCTGCGAGATGAAAGGGCTGGCTACGCGTTGGCTCTCCAGCGGCACGCCGGCCATGTAGAAGAGGTCGTAAAGGTGGTTGTAGGGCCAGCCGAACCGGCCGTTCGCCGTCCAGATGTCGGTCGTGAGCCAGTCGTAGAGCGGGTAGGCGTTGCAGATTCCGCCGCCGACCCATTGGCGTATCCACCGCTTGCCCGAAAATCGGTGGTGGTTGCGGTCGCTGTATATGGTGCGCCAGCGGTTGAAACTTTCCTGCGTGCGGATGCCGATCAGGCAGCACGTGCGTGCCGCCCGGTTGCGGGCGTGGAGCCACTCGGCAAAGCAATTCTGGAATTCGTAGTCCCACATGTCGTCCCTGAAGAACGGGAAGTCGCGGTGCGTGAGGCAGCCCGCAGGCATCTCTCGCACCCACAGTTCCCGCTTGGACTCTTCCCACGGCCTCCAGTACTGCTGGAACATCGAGGTACAGGTCAGCACCTTGAACGGCACGCAGACCCGGTAGACGTCGAGTATGTCGGCGTTCGCGGCCAGCGTCCGGTCGACATAGTCGACCGTGTCGCGGTACTGTATCTCGTAGTCCATGTGGAATACTCCGATGCGGCGTTTGAGATGGTGCCGCCGTATGTAGTCGATGCACAGGTTGAGCAGCACGCCGCTGTCCTTGCCGCCCGAGAAGGAGACATAGATGTCGTCGAAGAGCTCGAAGACGGTTTTCAGCCGTTGCTGTGTCCGCTCGTAGACATTCATGGCTGCGGCCGTTTATTGTCGTACTGCATCGCGACGTATTGCTTCCATTCCCGGATTGCGGCGAATCCCTCGGTGCGGAATATCTCCGCATGGCGGATCAGCGTGACGGAACGTATCGTATAGTCGCGGCCGTAATACTGGACGACCTCCCGCAGGAACCGCGCGAGCAGTTTCGGGTTGTCGCCCGAGACATAGTAGTTGTTGATCCTTGCGATCCCGCCGTCGGTAATCTCCACCGGCACGAATCCGTAAACATTTTCACCTTCCCAGGCGACGAACCACGTATGCGAACGCGAAGTCCAGAACGGATAGTTGTTGTTCTGGCGCAATACGCTGCGCCGCATGACCAGAGGCGCGACGAGTGTGTAGAGGCGAGGCGAAGTTCCGTCCAGTTTTTCGATTGTCATATCCCCGATGCCGCATTTGCGGACTGAATGTTGTATATTTGCGACTGAATGTTCCGAATATATGGGTTGTCATCACAAATATAACAAATTACGCCCGTTTTCTCAAATTTTTCGGCCTCGGGGATAGATGTTTCAATCCGGTTTCCGTCCGGAAAGCACCGCCGGAAACCTGTAAGAACGACGGGGAAAACCCGGACGGGAAATTCAACCCCGGCTTTCCATGCTGTCAGCCGAGGGATTGACGCTCACCACGTCCTGCTCTATTTGCCGCTGCGTAGGCGTTCCGTCTTCGGTGGCAGGGGTGATGGGGCCGCCGTCGGCGAGTATGTCGTCCGGGGTGATCTGGGTGACGGGGATTCCCTGCATGCCTTGCGATTGTCTTACGTCGGCCTGCGCTGCCTCTTGCCGGCAGAACGGATGGTGTTGGTCGGTGTTTTTCATCGGTTCTTTTTTTGGAAAGTGTGCTGCAAAGGTCGTACCGCGATGGGGAAGGGCGTTGCTGAAGGCATCCAAGCCCGGCATATCGGGGTTTGTCCGAGGTTTTTTCCTTTTTTTCCGTTGGACGGCACCCCGGAAATGGAAACCCCTGCAAATTGATATTTGCAGGGGTTTCGCTCGTTTTTGCGGAGAGTGGGGGATTCGAACCCCCGGTACAGTAATCCCGTACGTCAGTTTAGCAAACTGGTGGTTTCAGCCACTCACCCAACTCTCCGGGCAGCTAAAACTAAATATTGCTATCGTTAAGCGGGACAAAAGTAAATCAAAAAAGGGGAATTACCAAATAAAAACCGGAGAAAAGTTTTCGCCCTGCATTCTGCCGGGGGAGGCCCCGCGGCATGGAGCCCCCGTGGCCGAAGGCTGCGTCCCGCCGATACGGCCTGTCGGCGGCGGCATCCGTTGCACGGGCGTCGAAAATTCACATCTCTTTTTTGCCGTTTTGCCTGCTCTGGTGTCGGATTTGCTTTGCCGTATTATGAAATTGCATTTAGATTTTGTACCTTTGTGTGATATTTCGCTCATAATGGCAGAGAAAGATAAAGACATACTGGAGAATATAGGAGAGCAGGAATACAAGTACGGCTTCACCACGGACATCGAGACCGAAACCATCGGTAAGGGTCTGAACGAGGAGGTGGTACGTCTGATCTCCGCCAAGAAAGGCGAGCCCGCGTGGATGACCGAGCGGCGCGTGGCGGCTTACCGCCACTGGCTGACGTTGGAACCCCCGACGTGGGCGCACCTGACGATTCCCGAAATAGATTTTCAGGACATCATCTATTACGCCGCCCCCAAGCCGCAGAAAAAACTCAATTCGATGGACGAGGTCGACCCCGAGCTCAAACGCACGTTCGACAAACTGGGCATCCCCCTCGAAGAGCAGATGGCGCTGGCGGGCGTGGCGGTCGACGCCGTGATGGACTCGGTGTCGGTCAAGACGACGTTCAAGGAGGTGCTGGCCGAAAAGGGCATCGTCTTCTGTTCGATCTCCGAGGCGCTGCGCGACTTCCCCGACCTGGTGAAGAAATACCTGGGCAGCGTCGTCCCCTATACCGACAATTTCTATGCGGCGCTCAATGCCGCGGTCTTCTCCGACGGATCGTTTTGCTACATCCCGCGGGGTGTCCGCTGTCCGATGGAGCTGTCGACCTATTTCCGGATCAATGCGGCGGGGACGGGACAGTTCGAACGTACGCTGATCGTGGCCGACGAAGGGGCTTACGTGAGCTACCTCGAAGGCTGTACGGCCCCGCGCCGCGACGAGAACCAGTTGCATGCCGCCGTGGTCGAGATCATCGTCGAGAAGGACGCCGAGGTCAAATACTCCACGGTGCAGAACTGGTATCCCGGCGACAAGCAGGGGCGGGGCGGCATCTATAATTTCGTGACCAAACGCGGCATCTGCCGCGAAAACGCCCGCCTGTCGTGGACGCAGGTGGAGACCGGCTCGGCCATCACCTGGAAATACCCGAGCTGCATCCTCGCTGGCGACAATTCGGTCGGTGAGTTTTACTCGGTGGCCATGACCAACAACTTCCAGCAGGCCGATACCGGTACGAAGATGATCCACATCGGCCGCAACACCCGCAGCCGCATCGTCTCGAAAGGTATCTCGGCAGGGCGGAGCGAGAACTCCTACCGCGGGCTGGTGCGCATGGCCAAGGGGGCGGAGAACGCCCGCAACTATTCGCAGTGCGATTCGCTGCTGATCGGCGACAAGTGCGGCGCGCACACCTTCCCGGTGATCGACAACCGCAACCGCACGGCCGTGGTCGAACACGAAGCCACCACGTCGAAGATTTCCGACGACCAGCTTTTCTACTGCAACCAGCGCGGGCTTTCGACCGAGGACGCCGTGGGGCTGATCGTCAACGGCTACGCCCGCGAGGTGCTGGCCAAACTGCCGATGGAATTTGCCGTCGAGGCGCAGAAACTGCTTTCGATAAGCCTCGAGGGTTCGGTCGGATAACCGGATATAAAAAAGGAAAGATATGTTAAGCGTAAAAAATCTGCATGCGTCCGTCGACGGCAAGGAGATCCTGCGGGGCATCGACCTCGAGGTCGGAGCCGGCGAGGTGCATGCCATCATGGGCCCCAACGGTTCGGGCAAGTCGACGCTCGCGGCGGTGCTCGCGGGCAATGAAAAGTTCACCGTCACCGAAGGTTCGGCGACGTTCCTGGGGCAGGATCTGCTGGACATGCCGATCGAAGACCGGGCGCGCCTCGGCCTGTTCCTCGGCTTCCAGTACCCGGTCGAGATACCGGGCGTCACGATGGCCAATTTCATGAAGCTGGCCGTGAACGAACAGCGCAAGTTCCGCGGTGAGGAGCCGCTGACGGCTGCCGAGTTCCTGCGCCTGATGCGCGAGAAGAGCGCCGTCGTGGAGCTCGATGCGAAGCTCACGTCGCGTGCCGTGAACGAAGGCTTCTCGGGCGGCGAGAAGAAGAAGAACGAGATTTTCCAGATGGCGATGCTCGATCCGAAGCTGGCGATCCTGGACGAGACCGACTCGGGGCTCGACATCGACGCCCTGCGCATCGTCGCCACGGGCGTCACCAAACTCCACCGGGCGGACAACGCCACGGTGGTCATCACCCACTACCAGCGTCTGCTGGATTACATCGTGCCCGATGTGGTGCATGTGCTCTACAAGGGCCGCATCATCCATTCGGGCGACAAGTCGCTGGCCCTCAAGCTCGAAAAAGAGGGGTACGACTGGCTGATCAACGAATACGACAAGTGATGGAGACGATTCCCGACATCATCCGCGGGTTCCGCGCGGCGGACGGCGAGGTGCTCCGCATCGCCGGGGCCGAGGCCGAACCCTTTGCGGCGGTCGATCCCCGGCATCTGCGCGTGGAGGCCGCGGCGGGCGCTTCGGCGCGGATCGTCGTGCTGCATACCGCACCCGACGTGTCGTCGCTGACGCTGACGCTGGCCGAAGGGGCGCAGCTGGAGCTGACCGAACTGTTCACGGCCGAGGCGTTCGCCGAGGTCTCGGTGAAGCAGGCCGCCCGCAGCCGCTGCCGCCTGACGACGGCGCTGCTGTCGAGCGCCAACGCTTCGTACCGCATCGACCTCGACGGTGCGGATGCCGAAAACGAGCTGGGCGGGGTGTTCCTCGCCGCGGGTGAAGAGCATTGCGTGCTGAAACTGCACACGGCGCACAACGTCGCCGACTGCCGCAGCGACTCCTACGTCAAGGGGGTCGCCGGAGGGCAGGCCGTGGGCGAGTTCTGCGGAATGGTCTACGTGGCCCCCGACGCCCAGCGCACCGACGCCCGGCAGCAGAGCCGCAACATCCTGTTGAGCCGGACGGCCCGCATCACGACCCAGCCGCAGCTGGAAATCTACGCCGACGACGTGAAATGCTCGCACGGCGCGACGGTGGGGCAGATGGATGCCGAGGCGATACTTTACATGCGCCAGCGCGGTTTGAGCGAAGCCCAGGCCCGGCGGTTGCAGATCGAGGGATTCGTCGGCGACGTGGTGACCCGCTGCGGCATCGAGCCGCTGTGCGGGGCGATCCTGGAACGGGCCGCGGCGAAAATCGAAACCCTGTGAGAAATGTTCGACGTTGAAAAAATACGGGAGGAGTTCCCGATCCTGCACCGCGAAGTCTACGGCAAGCCGCTGGTTTACCTCGACAGCGGGGCTACGGCCCAGAAACCCCGGACGGTGATCGAGACGGTCGATCGCCTTCACCGGGAGCTGAACGCCAACATTCACCGCGGGGTGCATTTCCTCTCGGAGGAGGCGACGGTGTTGTATGAAGCCGCCCGGGAGCGGATCGCGTCGTTCGTCGGGGCGGCCGCGAAGGAGGAGATCGTCTTCACGGCGGGCGCCACGGCGTCGCTCAACACGGTGGCTTACGCCTGGGGCGACGCCTTCGTCGGAGCGGGGGACAACATCCTCGTCAGCGAGATGGAGCACCACTCGAACATCGTGCCGTGGCAGATGCTGGCCGAACGCA
>ERZ507065.894-NODE-894-length-15488-cov-4.077172_pt1 | contig 15488 bp, 9 predicted proteins | sample MGYA00513785_ERZ507065 | MGnify/ENA metagenome assembly ERZ507065
CCACCACACAGGCGGACGAACAGGCCGCCGCCACCGCGGCGCGCAGGGTGTCCGGCGCGGGAGGGGAAAAGCTCTCCGCCTCATACCGGCGGGCGGCCAGGGTCTCCGCCACCGCCCAGTCCACGTCACACCGCTGGAGGATCCCGGCGGCAAAGGGGAGCCCCCTCTTTTGCAGGGCCCGGAAGCAGGGGGCCCCTCTGCCTTCTCCGGGCACCACGAATACCCGCGGCTCCCCTGCCGCGCCGCACAGCTCCACGCTGCCCAGCAGCAGGTTGAAGCTGCCGTCGTGGATATCGTAGAGCTGGCGGATGGTGTCGTCATCCAGTACGTCCTCCGGCGCGCCGCAGCGGAAGATGGCGTTATCCTTTACCAGCACCACCACGTCGGCCAGCTTGGTGGCCAGATCCACCTCGTGGAGGGAGAGCACCACGGACAGCCCCCGGCTGGCGGTCATCTCCCGGAGGATGTCCAGCAGCTCGATCTTGTGGCGGATGTCCAGATAGCTGGTGGGCTCGTCCAGGACGATCACCTCCGGCTGCTGGCACAGGGCCCGGGCCAGCAGCACCCGCTGCTTCTGGCCGTCGCTGAGTTCGGTAAACCGCTGCTCCCGCAGCTCCAGAGCGTTGACCCGGGCCATGGAGTCCTCCACGATGCGCTGATCCTCCCTGGAGAGCTTTCCGAAGTGGTTGGTGTAGGGGTAGCGCCCGGCGGCCACCACCTCCCAGCAGGTCATGAGCTCCGGCTCGATGCGGTCGGTGAGCACCACCGACACGTGGCGGGCCAGCTCCTTGTCGCTCATGCCGTCCAAATCCCGGCCGCCGATGGCCACCACGCCGCCCAGCTTTGTCAGATGGCGGGTGATGCTGCGCAGGATGGTGGATTTGCCGGAGCCATTGGGGCCGATCAGGCAGAGAATGCCCCCCTGCCAGATGCCGATATCGATGTCCTCGATGAGGGGCCGGCGATGGTAGCCCACCGACAGCTTCTGGGTCTCAAAATACATCAGCCATTCCTCCTGCGCTTGATCATCAGCCAGATCACCACGGGGGCGCCCAGCACCGAGGTGACGGTGCTGATGGTGAGCTCCGTGGGGGAAAAGGCCGTGCGGGCGATGAGGTCGCAGGCCAGGCAGAACACGCTTCCCGTGAGGAAGGTGGCCGGTATGAGCACCATGGGCCGGGAGGTGCGGAAGATCAGGCGGGTGATGTGGGGCACGGCGATGCCCACAAAGGAGATGGGGCCGGCAAAGGCGGTGACGCAGGCCGACAGGATGCTGGACAGGAGGATCAGGGCCACACGGAAGCCCTTGACGTTGACCCCCATGCTCTTGGCGTAGTTCTCACCCAGCAGATAGGCCCCCAGGGGCTTGGACAGGAGAAACACCAGCACCACCGTGGGGATGGTGATCAGGGCGGAGGCCCCCAGGGTGGCCCAGGTCATGCCGGAGAAGCTGCCCATCGTCCAGATGGTGAAATTCTGGAGCTGGCTACTCTCGGCGAAGGTGATCATGAAGTCGGTGCCCGCGTCGCAGATGTAGCCGATCATCATGCCGATGACCAGCAGCATGGCTAGGTTCTGCACCCGGCTGGACACGGCCAGCACCAGAGCCATGGCCGCCAGTGCCCCGGCGAAGGCCGCCAGGAAGATGACGTAGGGGGAGAAGCCCTCCGTCACAATGGGGGTGGCCGCCAGGAGGAAGAAGCCCACAAACAGGCGGGAGCCGGAGGAGATGCCCAGCACAAAGGGGCCGGCGATGGGGTTTTTGAAAAAGGTCTGGAGCAGGAAGCCCGCGATGGACAGCGCCCCGCCCAGCAGGGCAGCCCCCAGCAGGCGGGACAGGCGGATTTTCCAGAGGATATTGCCCTCCGTGGTGCCGTCGTTGCCCCAGCGGAGGAGGGTGAGCATGCGCTCCAGGCTCAGATGCACCGAGCCGGTATTGATGTTCCAGTAAAACAGGGCGGCCATCAGTATTGCCAGCACAACAAATCCCACGGCGTTTCTTGTGTGTTGTCTCATAGGCCTCTCTCCTTTTCCGCGCGTTCCCCTGCCGGGCTCCGCGGCTTATTCGGCGGGCAGCTTATAGAAGTAGTGGAGCTGATCCGCGTCCTCGGGGTGGTAGATAATGGTGGCAATGTCCTCGATCATGGTGGCCACGTCGTCGGCAGACTGCCAGTAGTTCTTCTGGATGCCCCAGACGTTGCCCTCCTGGATGGCCTTCATATCCGCCAGATAGTCCCCGTTGGCCAGAATGTCTGCCACGGTGGACACGCTGACGTCGCTGGTGTTGTCATAGATCAAGATCTCGGCGTCCACCGCCCCCTGATAGAACTTCTCCACGGTCATCTTGGTGTTGCCGCCCTGGCCGGGCTCCAGCTCCGCAAAGGGATAGGTGCCGCCGGCCAGCTCCAGCATCTTGTTGACATAGTCGCCGCCATTGCGCACGTAGACGGTACCCTTGAAGATATAGGTCTGGAGGATGGTGGGGTGCTCACTCTCCCCGGCCACGCTCTCGGCCACGGCATTCACCCGCTGCACCTCTTCGTCGAAGTAGGCGTCGGCCTCCTCCTCCATGTCCAGCAGGGCGCCCACCAGCTTGACCCACTCCACGCGGCCCAGGGGGTGGTTCTCCAGGTGCTGGCTGTCGGCGATGTAGGGGATGCCCAGCTCGTCCAGCTTGGCCAGCACCTCGTCGCTGCCGTGCATGGTGTTGGCGGAGATCAGGATGATCTGGGGCGCGGCGGCGCTGATGAGCTCATAGTCGGGGGCGGAGTTCTTGCCCACATAGGTGGTGGTGCCGTCCTCAATCTGCTGGGCAACCTGCTCGATATGCCATTTATCCTTGTCGGTGGTCACCAGACTCACCTTGTCCAGCGCCCCGATGGCGTGAAACAGGGTGGCGTGGGTGGTGGAGAAGCAGCCCAGCTTGGTCAGCGGGGCCTGGAGAACGGTCATGTCCCCCGTGTCGTCCGGCGCCTCTCCCCCCTCGGGCACCCACAGGAACTTCTGTCCCGCGCCGTCGGTGATGATCTTACAGCCGTTGGCACAGTAGTCCACCGCGAAGTTGTTGGCATACTGGAGCTCCATGCTGCGCACCACGGTCAGGTCGTTCTTGTCTGCCGCAGCGGTCTCCACCACGGGGGACGGGCTGGGACTCTCCGGCACAGTCTGCTGGCCGCAGCCCGCCGCTGTGAGCAGCAGGGCGGCGGTCAGGCACAGCCCGGCCGCCCGATTCAGATGGTGTATCATTGCGATTCCTCCTTGTCATCTGGTTCTTCTCTATCTGGAAACGCGGTTTTCCACGTATTCCACCACTCCAATTTCCCCTCCAGCCGGCAGGCGTGCTCCAGCATCCTCCGGTGCATCTGGCAGTCCAGGGGGGAGGGCCCGGCCCGCCGGGCGGCAGGACAGCCCCCGCCGCACAGGCCGAAGGCGGGACAGCGGGCGCATTCCTCCGGCGGTTCCAGCCCGGGGCAGGGACTCTGCGGCAGGGCCGTCCCCGCGCCCAGCGTACCCAGGAGGCACCCCTCCGCCCCGGCCAGGGCGGAGCAGGGCCACAGACGGCCGTCCGGCGTCACCGCCAGGGAGCGCCCGGTCTGGGCGTTGCAGTAGCAGTCCCGTCTGCAGCCCGTGCGCAGCAGCAGGCGCAGGCGCTCCAGCTCCTTGAGCCGCACCGGGCGGCCCAGCCGGGCCAGCTGATCGTGACGGGCCAGCAGGCGGTTCAAACCCTCGGCCAGCGCCTGGGGGGAGGGGGACAGCCCCGCCCCCGCGCCCCGGCCCTGGGGCCGCACCAGATCCAGGCCCACACCGTGGACGTTGCCGCACCACAGGGCGAAGTCCAGCAGACGGTCCAGGCCGCGCACACTGCCCGCCGACACCACCGCGGTCAGGTTGGCCGCCATGCCGGCCGCCGCCAGGGTCTGGAGCCCGCGGGCCGTCGCCTGGAAGGAGGGCTCCCCCTCCGGGGTGCGGCGGGCGGCGTTGTCCGGGCCCACCCCGTCCAGGCTCACCCCCACGGCCACCCGCCGGGCCCTCAGTTCCCGGCAGAGCGCCGGTGTGAGCAGCGTGCCGTTGGTCTGGATGGCGGCGTGGAACCTCCGTCCGGAGGCCCGGCCGAAGTCCAGCACCTTCGCCGCTGTGTCCCAGCGCAGCAGGGGCTCCCCGCCAGTGAACTGGATGCGCAGGACTCCCCCCGGCGGGCAGGCCAGAGCCACGGCCTCTGCCGCCCGCTCGGGGGAGAGATCCTCACCCGCCGGCCCGCTCCCGGCGTAGCAGTAGCCGCAGGCCAGATTACAGCGGTTGGTGAGGCGCAGCACCAGGGTGTCCAGCCCGCCCTTCATTGAAAGCCGTCCTCCATCACGCCCTCCATGTCCATGTAGATGCGCCGGATGGCCCGCAGCTCCTCCTCACCCGCCTGCCACATACCCCGCTGGTGGGCCTCCAGGAAGCGTTCGCTCATCTGGAGCACCGCCGCGTCGTTGACCTGCTCCATCCACCGGCGGGTCTCCTCGTCCAGGAGGAACTGCCGCGCCATGGCGTCGTACATCCAGTTGGAGGCCACCTCCGCCGCCGCGTCCCAGCCAAAAAAGGTGTCAAAGGTGGTGGACAGCTCCTGGGCGCCTTTGTAGCCGTGGCGCTTCAGGCCCTCCAGCCACTTGGGATTGAGGATGCGGCTGCGCATGACCCGGGCCAGCTCGGTCTCCACACGGGCGGTCTCCGGTCGGGCGGGGTCGGCGGTGAGGCCCGCCACGGAGACGGGCCTCTGCCCGCTGCAGTCCCGGACGCAGGCGATCAGGCCGCCATGATAGCTGTAAAAATCGTCGCTGTCCAGCATGTCGATCTCCACCGACGACTCGTTCTTGATGGTCATCCCCACGGAGGACAGCTGGCTGCGGAACAGCTCCGGCATGGCCTGGCCGTGGAAGCGGCTGCTGTACCCGTGGGCGCTCCAGAGGGTGTAGACCTGGCTCAGATCCCTCCAGCTCTCCCAGTTCTGGCTGTGGATGGCCTTGCTCACCCCTGCGCCGTAGGTGCCGGGTGGGCAGCCGAACACCCGCAGGGATGCTTGCTCCAACGCCTCATTTTCGCTCAGGCCCTCGGCCACCAGCCGCTTCCGCTCCTGGTCGGTGTGCTTTTTGACAAAGTTCTGCTCCGGGGGCTCATCCAGGCCGGCCACGGCCAGCACCGCCCGCTCCACCAGCTCCACCACGTTGGGGAAGGTGTCCCGGAACAGGCCGCTGATGCGCAGCACCGCGTCGATGCGGGGGCGGCCCAGCTCCGCCAGGGGGATGGGCTCCACCCCCACCACCTTGTCCGTCTGGCCCAGATAGCGGGGGCGCACCCCCATCAGGGCGAACACCTCTGCGATGTCCTCTCCGTTGGTTTTCATGCACTCGTCGGAGTAGACCACGATCGCTACACTCTCCGGCCAGGGTTCCCCCTTCTGGGCCCGGTAGGCGTCGACCGCCTGCTCCGCCAGCGCCTGTCCCACCGTCCATGCCGCCCGGCTGGGTACGGCCGCGGGGTCGATGGCGTAAAAGTTCCGGCCCGTGGGCAGGATGTGGGCATTCCCCCGGGAGGGACTGCCTCCGGGCAAGGGCGGGACAAAGCGCCCCTCCACCCCCGCCAGCAGCAGATCCAGCTCGTCCGTGGTTTGGCGCAGCCGGGGCGCCGCCTGGGTGCAGACAAAGTCCAGCACCCGCGCCAGCGGGGTGGTGTCCCCCGGAAAGCCCTCCTCCGCCAGGAGCTCCGCCGCAGCCTCCGGCCGGTAGCCCTCCGCCGACAGGCGGGCAAAGAGCCGCCGGGCCGTCGCAATCGCCCCGTCCACAATGCGCAGGGCGGTGCGCCCGTCGGGGTAGAGCCGCTCCGGCGCGGCCCGCAGCTCCTCGGGCGCCCACCCCTGGGCCAGCAGTATGCTGTCCTCCAGGGCGGGCACGGTGCCGTTTGGCACCCGCACCAGGGCTCGGGCCAGGTGGTCGAAGCGCTCCCCTTCCGGGGGCTGGCCGTAGATGTGCAGGCCGTCCCGCACCAGGGAGGTCTTGATGCGGCTCATCCAGCGGTGGAGGCGGGCCACCCCATCCTCCGGCTCGGCCTCCAGATCCGCCCGCTCCAGCTGGAGATCGGTAGTCACCTCCAGCTCCTCCGCCAGGGTGAAGATCCGCTCCAGCAGTGCGGGCACCTGGGCAGGCCGGGCCTGGCGGGCGTGATAGTAGCCGTCGATGGCCTCGTCCAGATCGGTGAGGCCGCCGTAGGTGTCCGCGTCGTCCATGGAGGGGATCAGGTGGTCGAGTATGCAGGCGTAGGAGCGGCGCTTGGCCTGCATCCCCTCCCCCAGGATGCTGATGTTGTAAATGTAGAGGTGGGGCACCCCGCCGATGCAGATGTCTCCGAAGCAGCCGGAGGACAGGCCGATCTCCTTGCCCGGTAGCCACTCCAGGGTGCCGTGGGTGCCCACGTGGAGCACCACGTCCGCCCCGAACACCTCGTCCACCCAGCGGTAAAAGGCCAGGTAGGAGTGGGGCGGGGTGCTGTCGGTGCTGTGGTAGAGCTCCTCCGCCCGCTCCGGCGCCGAGCGCATGGGCTGCACCCCCACAAAGAGGCTGCCGTTTCGGATGCCGGGGATGACGATCTGGCCCCCGGACACCATCACGGTGCCCGGGGCGGGGCCCCAGCTCTCCTCCATCTGGGCCCGGGTCTCGGGGTTAAGACGGTCGAACCACCCCTGATACTGCTCCGCCGGCACCGTGGCCTCCGCCCGCTCCAGCGCGGCCTCCGGGGAGAGCCAGCGGTTGTCGTTGGTCACCGCCGCCCGGATGCGGGCAATGATCTCCGCCCCGCTGGAAAAGGAGTAGGCTGTGCGCAGGCCCTGGCTCTCCAGGGCCCGCACCACCCGGAATACCGTCTCCGGCGTGTCCAGGCCGTGGGCGCTGCCGATGGTGTCGCTGCGGGGCGGCATGTTGTGAAAGATGACGGCCACCTTTTTCTCCGGCATGGGCTTGCGGGCCAGTTCCGCCCAGCGGCAGGCCAGCTCCGCCACCCTCGTCACCCGGTCGGGCAGGGGGCGGCACACCTTCCGCCCGTCCGCCGTCCGCTCCGTCACCGCGTAGGGCACGGAAATGAGCTGCCCGTCAAACTCCGGCTGGTAGACGCACACGGGCAGGGAGACCAGATCCAGGCCCCGGATATCCCGCCGGTACTCGTCAGCACTGAAGTAGGTGGTGAGTCCCTGGATCACCGGCAGGCCCCAGTTCTCAAACACGCTGGCGGGCACCTGGCCCGCCCGGGCCTCCCGCCCGGCCAGGGTGGTCAGGCTGAAGCCGTAGGACACCACCAGCGCCCCCGGAATGGGGGTGCCGTCCGCCCTGCGGTAGAACCGCTCCATCCGGTAGAGGATGCCCTGCTCCGTCCCGTGGTCGGCGGCGAAGGAGTCGGACAGGGCGTATGGGACGCCCCCCCGGGCCTGAATGGCCCGCAGCAGGGCGTCCACATGCTCCAGATTGCCGGTTCTGGCGTAGTGGTCATGGATCAGCACACCGATGACCGGCCGGGTCTCGGCGGCCATCCGTGTCCGGTACCCCGCCTCCCTCTCCGGCGGCAGGAAGCCCTCCAGGGTGTACACCCCCTGCCCCCGGGGCGGGCTCGGAGGGCTGAGGGGATAATCCCCGCCGAAGCGGCCGTTGAGGGCGCAGAGCACCAGCCCCTCCAGATCCGCCGGGCTCCCCGCCTGGTAATAGCTGTCCAGCGCGGCGTAGAGGGCCGGCTCCAGCCCCAACCTGGGGAGCAGCTCGGCCAGCTCGTCCCCCATGGTGGAGGTAAAATAGACCGGCCGCCCCTCCAGCGCCTCCCACAGCCGGGAAAAGCAGTACAGGTTCTGAATCGAGCCATGGGAGGCCAGAAAGGCCATGTCCGCCGCCGCGCCGTCGGCCAGAAGGGCCCGCTCCAGCCCGGCGTCGGCATTTATCTCCCGCACGGAGTAGACCCTGCCCTCCACCGCGCCGGGGTACCGGCGCTCCAGGGCGGCCAGGGCCTGAGGCAGGGCCCAGAGCCGGTATTCATTCATGAGCACGAAAAGCAGCTTTACCATAGACGCCTCCTTAACCCGCCGCCGGGCTGTGGCCGCGCACCAGCTGGGCCAGCGGCCTGGCCCGCAGCTCCTCCACCCGGTAGCAGGGCGCCCCCATCACCTGGGCCACCTGGGCCGCCAGCCCCAGAGAGACAAACTGCCGCTCGGTGTCGATCACCACCGCTGGGATGTGGGCCTCCGCCACCCGCCGGGCGGCCCGCAGGGCCTCCTCCACCGGGTCGCCGCCCCGGCTGAAATTGGCCCGGCCGTCTGTGATGAGCACCAGCAGGGGCAGGGAATCCCGCACCCGGCGGCGCTGCCGCTCCAGCATGCGGCGGGCCTCCTCCAGCCCAGCGGCCAGCGGGGTCCGCCCGCCGGTGGGGAGGGCCTGGAGCTCCCGCTGGGCCAGCTCCACGCTGCGGGTGAGCTCCAGCACAGCGGCGGCCTCCCCGCCCCGGAAGGCCACCAGCCCCACCTGATCCCGCTTCTGGTAGGAGTCCATCAGCATGGAGAGCACCGCCTCCTTGACCTCCTTCATCCGCCTGGCCGCACCCATGGAGCCGCTGGCGTCCACGGCGAACACGATGTCCGCACCCACGCGGCTTTCCCGCACCTTCACCCGCAGGTCGGGGGGCAGGATGACCAGGCCGGACTGCCCGCCGCCCCGGCTCCACTGATAGGGGGCGGCGGCCCGCAGCGTGGCGCCCACCGCCAGATCTTCCGCCTTCCCCCGGGGGATGCGGTCGCCCACGGCCCGCCCCCGCCGGGTGGCGGAGCGGGTCTTGCTGCGCCGCCCGCTGCCCCGGCGGGCCAGGCGGTCGGCCCGGGTGGTGAGCAGGGCTCTCACCTCGTAGAGGTTCTCCCCCTGCTCCAACCGCTCTCGGGACGGCCCCTGCTCCGTGGGTGGCGCGGGGGCCTGAACCCCCTCCTGCGGCGGCCCGTCGGCGGGGTGGGACTCGTCCGCCGGTCCATCCCCGCCCCCGGCCTGTCCGTCCGCTCCAGATCCCCGAGGGGGCTCCTCCCCTCTCTCCTGTCGCGGGGGCGGGCCTTCGCTTCCCTCCCGCCTGCGGTGGGGCAGGGCCAGCTCCGCCGCCGTGTGGAGATCCTCCAAGTTGATGTAAGTGCGCCCGGCCAAGGCGGCCAGGGCGCGGGCGGTGTGCAGGATGGCCAGCTCCGCCCGGTGCCCGGCGGCGTTGGCCTGCCGGGCCAGCAGGCAGGCGGCCTGCTCCTCCGCCTCCCCCACGTCCACCTGGGGCAGCAGGGCGCGGGCGGCGGCCAGCTGCCCGGCCAGCCGCTCCTCCCGCCGGGCCCACTGGGCGCGAAAGGCGGCGGGGTTTTCCTCAAAGGCCAAGCGGCGGCGCACCACCTCTTTCCGGGCCTCCGGCTCCCGCTCCCCCGTTACCGCCACATAGAGGCCAAAGCGGTCCAGCAACTGGGGGCGGAGCGTCCCCTCCTCCGGATTCATGGTGCCCACCAGGGCGAAGCGGGCGGGGCAGGTGTGGGAGATGCCGTCCCGCTCCATCCGGCACACTCCGGTCTCCAGCGTGTCCAGCAGGGCGGCGGTCAGGGCGGAGGGGAGCAAATTTACCTCGTCGGCATAGAGTACCGCCCCGTCGGCCCGGGCCAGCAAACCGGGCTGGAAGGTTCTGCGGCCGGTGCGCACCGCCGCCTCCAGCTCCACACCGCCCAGCAGCATGTCCTCCGTGGCGCTTACCGGCAGCTCCAGCAGGCGCACTCCGTCCAGGCCGCCCAGGGCCCGCACCAGAGTGGACTTGGCCGTCCCCTTTTCCCCGCACAGCAGCACCCCGCCGATGCGGGGCTCCACCGCCAGGCAGAGGAGGGCCTGCTTTGCCCGCTCCTGCCCCACCACGGCGGTGAAAGGATACAGGGGCCTATCCATAGAACAGCGCCTCCCAGTCGATGCCGGCATCTCCAGCCTGCTCAAACGGGGCCCGGCGCAGGCGGTGGGGCAGGGCCAGTTCCGCCGCCCGCCGCAGCTCCTCCATTCCGGCCTCCGTCCGGCCCTCCAGAGCCGCCAGAGCCCGTGCCGTCTTGAGCATGGTGATGTCCGCCCGGTGGCCGTCCACCTGGAGAGCGGTGCACACCCGGGCCACGGTATCGAACAGGGGCTCGGGCAGGGACACCTGGGGCAGCAGGGCCTGGGCCGACCCGATCCGACGCCGGAGGGCCTCCTGCTCCGGCGCCCAGCGGGCGCAGAAGGCGGCGGGGTTTTCCTCAAAGGCCAGGCGGCGGCGCACCACCTCCTTGCGGGCCTCCGCCTCCTGTTCGCCGTGCACCTCCACCATCAGGCCGAAGCGATCCAGCAGCTGGGGCCGCAGATCCCCCTCCTCCGGGTTCATGGTGCCCACCAGGATGAAGCGGGCCGGATGGCTGTAGGAGATCCCCTCCCGCTCCACGGTGTTGACCCCCATGGCGGCGGAGTCCAGCAGCACGTCCACAATGTGATCCTCCAGCAGGTTGATCTCGTCCACGTAGAGGATATTTCCATTGGCCTGGGCCAGCAGGCCGGGCTCAAAGGCGCGGACGCCCTCCTTCAGCGCCCGCTCCAGATCCAGGGTGCCCACCACCCGGTCCTCGGTGGCGCTTACGGGGAGCTCCACCACTCGGCGGCGGTAGGGAACGGCGCGGCGGGCCGGGCTGGACCGGCACTCGTCGCACAGCGCCTCACCATCCATCCGGCAGTGGAAGGGGCACCCCTCCGCCACCTCCACCTCGTCCATCAGCTCTGCCAAACCGCGCACCGCCGTGGACTTGGCCGTTCCTTTCTCCCCCTGGATCAGCACGCCGCCCAGGCGGGGCTCCACCAGGTTGAGCAGCAGCGCGGTTTTCAGCTTTTCCTGCCCCACCAGGGCTGAGAAGGGGTATTCGTATCGTTCCATTTGCGCATGACCGCCTTTCTGTATCGGGAAGATGAACGCAAAAAACCGGGGTCGGAGCGTGCTCCGATCCCGGTTTTCCTGCAAACAGTTCATCCCCCGCCTACGGGGGATATTCCTCTGCCGCACACTGGCTCCTGAGATCCGAAGAGCATGTCCTGTGCACGCAGCAGGCAGGTTTTCTGACTCATGCGTCTCCGTCCACGCCAGCCTTCCCGGCATTACCTGCCAGTGGCATTTTTGGCGGGACTCCGCAATTACAGCAGCGGCCCTGTGCGGGAGTTTCACCCGGCTTCCCTTTTCCGTCTCCACCCGGAGGGGAGACGCACCTGTGCGTTCGCTATTTTATTTGTAGCAACTTGATTGTATTCCCCATTTTATTCGTTGTCAATCGTTAATTTCCTTTCGGAGAGATTTTGCCCATTCTGAGGTGGAGGCGAACTGCCGTAAGTGCCTGCCAAACGCCTTTTGCGGGCGGAAACCCGCACCCACTTCTCGGGAGAAGCGCACAGCGTGCGGCAAAGTGCAGAGAGGGACAAGCCAGGGAGCGACCGCCGTCACGGCCGTGTCACCCCTGTGTGCCGGTTTCGGGGCAGGGGTGGGGCAGGGCCCCCTGAAACGGGATTTTGGCGGCGTTGGGCCGCGTGTGGGCAAGTGGTTCCTGGGCGGGAGTGTCACGGAAAATCTGCCCTCCCAGAGTAGCATGAATTCCAGAGAGAAAAGGCCTCCGGGGGCCCGATTCTGGGTTCTCCGGAGGCGTTCGATTTTAGTACTAGGATAAAGGACCGACGTCGGTGAACCGCCGCCGGCCCAATCACAACGCCCCGCAGTGCGGGGCGTGCCAAGGGGTTGCGGGATTTCGGCTCAGACCAAGCTTAGGTGGTCGCTGAAGGCGGAGTTCGAAGTTTTAGGTGGTCGGTAGTATTGAGAAAGGCAGTGTTACCAGCTGGTTCCAGCCTTTTTGACCGCCGCTGTGGGGGCGTTTGGGCTGGGGACATCCTTCCACGCCGGGGTACGCAAATCCTGCGCCACATAAAACAAAGATAGGGTCTTTTGCGCTGGACGGGAAATGATACGTTGTAACAAAGAAAAGGCAAATGATAATGTTCTGTTAACTCTGCGTCGTTGGCCTAGCTATTTCTCCTCTTCTGCGGTATGTTGTGTTGCTGCAAAGGAGGTAATAAGCCATGGCAAAACGTAGAGCCAACGGGGAGGGAAACCTCCGCAAGCGCAAGGACGGTCGCTGGGAGGGCCGGTACACCGCCGGCCGCGACCCGGAGACGGGCAGGGCCATCTACAAGAACGTCCTGGGAAAAACCCAGGCAGAGGCCAAGGCCAAGCTGAAACAAGCAATCGAGGAAGCGAAAGGACTGGACACGGCCAAGGTTGGCCGGTACACGGTGGGGCAGTGGATGGAGGTGTGGTTTGAGCACTACGCCAAGATAAAAGTACGGCCATCCTCCCACCAGACCTACCGGGGCTACATCGACAACCACATCAAACCCAACATTGGCAAGGTCCCCCTGGAAAAACTCACTCCTCTGGAATTGCAGAAGTTCTACAAGAAGCTGCTGGAGCAGGGAAGGGCAGGCCGGCTGGAGTCCAGGCACCAGGCCAAGGGGCTGAGCCCCAAGACCGTGCGGAACATCCACCAGATCATCTCCTCTGCGATGAACTTAGCCAGGGAGCAGAAACTGATCACCGCAAATCCTGCGGAGGGCTGTGCCCTGCCCCGGCTGGAGCACAAGGAGATGAAAACCCTGCTGGTGGAGCAGCTCCAGTCCTTCCTGAGAGAGTCCAAGGACAGCGGCGTGTTTGAGCTCTACTATCTGGAATTGGCTACTGGGCTCCGCCGGGGAGAACTTCTCGGCCTGAAATGGGTGGACATTGATTTGGAGCGGGGTGACCTCCGGGTACGGCGGCAGATCGCCCGGATCAACGGCGAGGTGGTGGAGGCGCCCCTGAAAACGAAAAACGCCTACCGCACCCTGCCGCTGGCAGAGGATACGATAGGCGTTCTGAAAGCACAGAAACAGAAAACAGGAGACAGCCCGTGGGTGTTCCCTAGCCCCACCGGCAGGCCGATTTCACCGGACAGCGTGCTGCACATGCTCCACCGGGTGCTGAAACGGGCAGGGCTACCTCGAGTGAGGTTCCACGATTTGCGTCACACATTTGCCACCCTGGCCCTCCAGAACGGGGTGGACGTGAAAACGGTATCCGGAATGCTGGGGCACTTCTCGGCGGGGTTTACCCTGGACACCTACGCCCATGTGACCACGGCCTCCCAGCGCCAGGCGGCCAAAACGATGGGCAGTATCCTCTCCGGCAGTCTCCAGCCCTGAACGCTCCGAGATCCCGTATGGGTCACGGTTTGGGTCAGATAAAAACGGCAAAAATAATCATCCAGAAAAAATGATGAAAACAAGAGAAAACCCGTCAGAATCCATGGATTCTGACGGGTTTATGGTTGCGGGGGATGGATTTGAACCACCGACCTCCGGGTTATGAGCCCGACGAGCTACCAAGCTGCTCTACCCCGCGATATGGTGCCGGAGACCGGGGTCGAACCGGCACGGGATTCCTCCCACGGGATTTTAAGTCCCGGGCGTCTGCCAATTCCGCCACTCCGGCGTGGAGGGCTCCAGTCTCTTGCTTTTGAGTGCTCAATTAGAATACCACAGTCAAAGCCTCTTGTCAACCCCTATTTTTAAAAAGCCGCCCGACAGGAATCGTATACATCTTTCCCTCCCTCCGGCATATACTGATATGTACACGACTTACGAAGGAGGTATCCCCATGCAACACACGCAGCAGGACGAAACCATTCTGCGCACCGAGCCAAAGGAAGACATAGATGACCTGATTTTCCGCGCCGATCCCGGCTGGATGGTCAGTGAGCGATAAAACCGCCCGCCCTCGGGCGGTTTTTTCCTGCCACTCTCTTTACAATTTCCACTCTTTTGGATATAATATGAGGGCTATTTTATGGAAATGAGTGTGGTTTTACATGCTTCAGTTTGATGAATACAAGGTAAAGCTCAACAATCTGCGCCCAGAGCTGGACGAGCTGGACCAGGCCTTGGGCCTGGAGACGGCCATCCGGGAGGTGGAGATGCTGGAGTCGGAGAGCGCTTCCGACGGCTTTTGGGACAACCTGGAGAAGGCCCAAAAGGTGCAGCAGCGGGTCAAGCAGCTACGGGACAAGATTGAGGGCCAGCAAAGGCGCAAGACCCAGTGGGACGACCTGATGACCCTGTGCGAGTTGGGCAACGAGGCCGAGGACGAGACTCTGGTTCCCGAAGTGGAGGAGGGCTTCGCCAAGCTGGAGGCCGAGATAGAGGAGGCCAAGCTGTCCACTCTGCTCACCGGCGAGTATGATGGCTCCAATGCCATCCTCACCTTTCACGCCGGCGCGGGCGGCACCGAGGCCCAGGACTGGGCGCAGATGCTCTTCCGCATGTACACCCGCTGGGCGGAGCGCCACGGCTACGTGTGCAAGACGCTGGACTACCTGGACGGCGACGAGGCCGGCCTCAAGAGCGCCACCATTTCCATCGAGGGTGAGAATGCCTACGGCCACCTCAAGAGTGAGCACGGCGTGCACCGGCTGGTCCGGGTCTCCCCCTTTGACGCCAACGCCCGGCGTCAGACCTCCTTCGCCGCGCTGGAGGTCATGCCGGAGATTCCCGACGATGTAGAGGTGGACATCCGCCCGGAGGATGTCGAGATGCAGGTGTTCCGCTCCTCCGGTGCCGGCGGCCAGCACATCAACAAGACCTCTTCCGCTGTCCGCCTGATCCACAAGCCCACCGGCATTGTGGTTTCCTGTCAGACCGAGCGCAGCCAGTTTCAGAACCGGGACACCTGTATGCGGATGCTGCGCTCCAAGCTGGTGGAGCTTCAGATGCAGGCCCACGCGGAGAAGATCTCCGACATCAAGGGTGTACAGCTCAAGATCGAGTGGGGCAGCCAGATCCGTTCTTACGTGTTTATGCCCTACCAGTTGGTAAAGGACAACCGTACCGGCTATGAGACCAGCAACATCAACGCCGTGATGGACGGCGAGCTGGACGGCTTCATCAACGCCTATCTGAAGGCGGAGGCCACCGGCAACTGGGCTGAAAAATAAATTATTTCCTACACGAATCTTTTGAGCAGCGGGCTCATAAGATTCGTGTGCTTTTTGCACACTTTTTTTCTCCGCCACCTTGTATTTTTGTTTCCAGTTTGTTACCATTAGGATGCCCCAAAAAACGCCTTTCATAGGGAAAGGCAATGAGGAAAGGTGGAATGTTTTCTATGAGAAAACCCGCAAGCAAATTCCTGTCCCTGTTCCTCGTGCTGGCTATGGTGTGCTCCCTGTTCGGGGCCGCCTTTGCCGCAGAGGAAGAAACCGCAACCCCCTATGTCATTCCCGATGTCGATGGTAAGGTTGTTATTCTCCATACCAACGACACCCACGGCGCGGATCTGGACGAGGAGGGCACTTCCTTCGGCATGGCCGGTGTGGCCCAGCTGAAGAAGGACTT
>ERZ507065.899-NODE-899-length-15391-cov-4.086724_pt1 | contig 15391 bp, 13 predicted proteins | sample MGYA00513785_ERZ507065 | MGnify/ENA metagenome assembly ERZ507065
GCCAGCTGCCACGAGCTGTAATGCGTGTAGTCCGCCGAGAGGTCGAGTCCGGAGGCCGACGTGTAGCGCAGCGCAGCGTTGTGCATCGTGTTGTCGCCCCCGGGCGAGCTGACCGAGTTGACCAGGTTGCCGTCGGCACGTACGAGGCCGCTCGTATGCGGGGTGTATGCGCCCGTATAGGCAATGCTCAGGCGTCCTTTGCCCTGCGGGGCGTATTCTGCGGCGGCCCTCAGCCGGTGCCATGTCCCTTTGCTGGTGATATTCTGCCTCTGGGCGATTTCATGCTCCCCGTCCGCGAGCGTATGCCGCGAGTAGAGGTCGATGATCCGTTTGGTCTTGGCCTGCCCGGCCGAATAGGTTACGTCGGCCGACCACTCGGGCGAGGAGAAGGCGAAGTTGCCCCCGGCATCCCAGTTGCTGTAAAACCGGTTGGTATAGTTGGCGTGTACTTCCCCCGAAAACGAGTAGTCGTGGCTGCGCCGCAGAACGAGGTTGATCGCCGCGCCGCGCACATGGTACTGCGGCGGCGTGCTGTACATCACTTCGGCCTTCTCGATCCGTTCGACGGGTGTCGAGCGCAGCAGCGATGCCAACTGCTCGGCGCTCATCGTCGAGGGCTTCCCGTTCAGGATCACCGTGACACCCCCGGCGCCGGCAAGCGTCAGCCCGCCGTCCTGTTCGCTGACGCCCGGCAGCTGGGTGAGGGCTTCGTAGGCATTGTTCACCGCCTTGCCTTTCGATACGGCTTCCAGGTCATAGGCCAGCCGCCCCTCTTCGACCCGCACGATGGGTTTTTCGCCCTCTACGACCACGGCGTCGAGCGCATTCGTATATTCATGCAGGACGACCTCGCCGGCTTCGTCGTGCTCCGACGTAAGCGTTTGCATCTCATAGGCGAGGTGCTGGAACAGCAGCCGGTAGGGGCGTACCTCCGATGCGATGGCGAAACGCCCGTCGGCATCCGATGCCGCGGCCGCGAGGTAGGTCGAGTCGGTGTCGAGCATCACTACCGCGACCCCGACCACGGGTTGCCGCTCCTGGTCGACCACCCTTCCCCGCACAATTTGCCCGCAGGTCTGTTTCACGGAAAAAAGCGCCAGGGCGCATACGAGTAAAAGAAATGTCCGTCTCATAACTTTGCTTGGTTTTTTCATTTGGTTTCCCTGCAAAGTTAAGCCCCGATGCGGCTTGCCGGTACGGAATAATTCTTGCTTGTTTGTGTGTAAAATGTTGATTCACAGTGGGTGTGATCCTGCGGATTCTTGCCGGCGCGCCGGGCGCCCTTGCTATGCGAAAAACCGGGTGAAAAACTCCCTGTCCGCAGCCCCCGATTCGGCGATCCGGCGTTTGAGTTTCGATTTGAGCGTGTAGACCCCGTTCAGCGTCATGTCGAGCATCACGCTGATCTCCTGCGCCGAGAACCCGGCGACGACCAGCGCTACGAAATCGTAGTGGCGCGGCGTCCACCCCGGCAGTTGGCGGCGCAGGCGCGTGACCGCCCGGTCGTTGTAGAGGTCTGCCATGCGGACGATGTCCGCGAGCATCGCCGGGCTCAGTGCCAGCTCCTTCACCTTCCTCGCCAGCCGTTCCCCTTCGCCATAGGTGTAATAGGTTGCGGCGATGTCGCGCAGCAGGGCGAACCGCCCCTCGAGCGAAGCCTTGACGGCGGCCTCGCGCTCGTTCGAGGCATCGAGCCGCGAGGTGAGGCTGTCGTGCGATTCCCGGTAGGATTCCAGCAGCGTGAGGTATTCGCTCAGCTGCGCGTCCCGGTGCCGGAGTTTGCGCCGGTAGCCCACCACCGCCCCCGTGACGGCCGCGGCCAGCAAGAGGCATGCCAGTGTGGCGATCCAGATTCGGTAACGCAGCCCTGCCTCGCGGAGCGCGTTTCGTTGGCCGTGCGGTATCTCTTTTCCAGCTCGGCCACCGATACCCCCTGCCGTGCCTTGTCGAGCGAATCGCGCTTGCCGATGTACTGCATGGCACAGGCATAGGCTTTCCCGTCCTCCCCGCGACGGTGGTGTATGGCCGAGGCGATCGTGTAGAGCCCTATGTTGTTCTGGTTGAAGCGTTTGATGTGCGCCAGCGAGCGGTCTATGTAGTATTGCGCCGAATCGGGCTGCTCCGCCCGCTAAAATATGATGGCCGAAGCGATGTCGTAGAGCGTGCGGTCTTCGTCGTCGGCCGATGCGGGGCCGTGTGTCAGCGGGGCTGTCCGCAGTTCGTGCATGTCGATGCGCGCCCGCTCTTCGAGCAACTGCCCGGGGCTCCAGTCTTCGGCGAAGGTGTGGTATATCAGGTTTTGCAGGGTGATCTGCTGGGCGAAGAAACGGAATGCCATCGTGTCGCGCGCCCCGACCAGCGGGGAGAGTGTTTCGATGGCCTCGGCATAGCGGCCGTTGGCATACTGTGCCGACGAGAGCATGTAACGGCTGTATCCCTCCAGTTCCCCACTGCCGGTCTCCTGTGCCGCGGCGACGGCTTTCGAGAATGCCTCCTCGGCCTCGGTGTCGTATCCCTGTTCGAGGTACAGCAGCCCCAGCGTGTGGTACAGTGCCATGAGCAGTTTTGTGGTTCCCGCCTTGTCGCGGTTGCGTTCGGCATAGAGCATCGCCTGCGTGTAGCCTTTGATCGCCCGTCCCAGGTCGCCGGCATTGTGGTGTACCTTTGCGTCGAAATACCAGGCATAGGCACGCTCGGCCCCGGAGCCGTGGCGCTCGTAATAATCCAGTGCGGGGGCGGTCAGCGAATCCTTGTCAGCCTCGGCACCTGTGCGGGAGTAGGTCTGCGCGAGCAGCAGGCGCCGCCGGGCGTCGGCCGCCGGTGAAATGGCCGAGGGGTCTATCTGCCGGAGAGCCAGCAAGGCGCTGTCGGGATGCTCCTCTATGAGCATCGAAGCCTGGGACATCAGGTTGTCCACGGCCTTGTTGCCGCATCCGGCAGCAAGCAGGCCGAGGAGTATGGCGGTTAGGTATCTCATGCCTGCAAAATTAATATAACTTTTATTTCCGCGGGTATTTTACCGGATAAAATTACCCGGCCCGATCGGTTGTCGTGCCCCTGCGCCGCACGCAGTGCTCCCCTGCAGACCCCGGCCTTGTCCCTTAGCGCTTAGCCCCGGATTTTTGTGCAGCCGAAACGGCCGAAATACATCCTTGCCGCACTGCCGCAGGACGGAAAACGGGCTTGCAGCGACTGCAAGCCCGTTCCCTTTTGTTTTGCACCTACGGTCAGCGGTAAATCTCGTTCAGCAGGCGTGCCAGCCGGTAACCGCCCCGGACGAGCTGCTGCTCGATGACGGGCGTGTATTTGTCCACGTAATCGTAGGATATTTTCGTCCCTTCGGGGCTGTCCTCGTAGATGCCGACGCAGATCGCATGCGTCTCCTTCAGCCAGTCCTGCGGCTCCCCGGCCTGTACCAGTGCCGCCTCGTCGTCCGTCAGGCGGTCGATCTGTTCCTGCCACTCGGTGTAGCTCCACTTGTGCCCGGCTTCGAGGATCGCCGAGTCCCAGGCCGAGTGGAGGTTCGTCTTGCGGCCGAACATCAGCACCGGGCGCTGGTTGCCGCCGATATCCGACAGGCGCCCCGTGTGCATCGGGCAGTGCATGTCGCCGACCAGGTGGATCAACATTTTGAGTTTCTCTGTCTCCGCCTCGGGCGCCAGCCCGCCGGCCTTGAGCTCGGCGACGAGCGCCGTAACGGCCGTCAGCACGTCGCCTTTGGGGTTCCGGGGCATCGTTTCGAGGGTTTGGCCCTCGTCGATGTTCAGGTAGTGCCACGTCTTGGTGTAATTGTATTCGGGGGTGTGGCTGGCAATGTCCATCCAGTTGCAATAGTACACGGGCGAATGGCCGTTGAGCACCTTGTCGATCTTCTGGGCGGCTTCGGGCGTGAGGTGGCACTCTGCGATGTAGGCCGTGACGTCGTGCCCCTTTTGTCCCCATCCGTATACGCTGCCGGCGAACAGCAGGCATGACAGCAGGATAATCAGGTTTTTCATTTTATCAGTGGGTTTTGTGGTTGTTTAATGGTTCATCGTGGCGAGGAACTCCTCGTTGGTGTTGGTCATTCCCATCTGCTTCTGGAGGAACTCCATGGCCTCGACGGGCGTCATGTCCGAAAGGTATTTGCGCAGCACCCACGTGCGGTTCATCACGTCGCGCGGCAGGAGCAGGTCTTCGCGGCGCGTACCCGATGCGATGACGTCGACCGCCGGGTAGACACGTTTGTTGGCGAGCTTGCGGTCGAGCTGGAGCTCCATGTTGCCCGTGCCCTTGAACTCTTCGAAAATCACCTCGTCCATCTTCGAACCGGTGTCGATCAGTGCCGTGGCGATGATCGTCAGCGACCCTTTCTCCTCCGTGTTGCGGGCTGCACCGAAGAAACGCTTGGGTTTGTGGAGCGCGTTGGCGTCCACACCGCCCGAGAGCACCTTGCCCGATGCGGGCTGGACGGAGTTGTAGGCACGTGCCAGGCGGGTGATCGAGTCGAGGAAGATCACCACGTCGTGTCCGCATTCGACCATGCGCTTGGCCTTGTCGAGTACCATTTCCGCGACTTTCACATGGCGCGACGCCTGTTCGTCGAAGGTCGATGCCACGACCTCGGCCTTGGAGTTGCGGGCCATCTCGGTCACCTCCTCCGGGCGCTCATCGATCAGCAGCACGATGATGTATACTTCGGGATGGTTGTCGGCGATGGCGTTGATGATCGACTGCATGAGCACCGTCTTACCCGTCTTGGGCTGTGCTACGATCAGTGCGCGCTGCCCCTTGCCGATGGGCGAAAAGAGGTCGACCACGCGCGTCGACATGTTGTTGTGTCCGTTGCCCGTAAGGCAGAATTTCTCGCTCGGGAAGAGCGGCGTCATGAATTCGAACTGTACGCGGTCGCGGATGAACTCCGGCGCCAGGCCGTTGATCTCGTTCACGCGTACCAGCGGAAAATATTTCTCCCCCTCCTTCGGCGGACGTATGGCGCCGTTCACCGTGTCGCCGGGCTTCAGCCCGAAGAGTTTGATCTGCGACGGCGAAACGTAAATGTCGTCGGGCGAGTTCAGGTAGTTGTAGTCGGCCGAACGCAGGAACCCGTATCCGTCGGGCATGATCTCCAGCACGCCTTCGCCCTCGATCTCCCCGGCGAAATCGTCCTTGGTGATCACCTCGCCGTCGAAGGATTGCGCATCGGCTGCTGCTGCCGGGGTAGCCTGGGCTGCCTGGGCAGCCGGGGGGGGCGCGGCGGCGGGTTCTGCTGCCTCTTCCTGTGCCTGTGCCTTGGGCTTGCGGCCGCGGCGCTTGGGCTCCGCCTTCTCCTCGCGGGGTGCCTGTACGGCTTCTGCCGCTGGTGCAGGTGCCGGGGCGCTTTCCATCGGGAGCTCCGGCTCGGCGGGGGTTTCGGCGACCGTTACGGGCGGACGCTGTGCCGGAGCGGTGTTTTCGGTCTTCGTATTGGTGATGCGCGGCCGGCGGCTGCGCGGGGCCTGGGGAACGGTTTCGGGAGCGGTTTCCGCCTTTGCGGCGGCAGGTTCGGCTGCGGGTGCCGTCTGTTGCATTTCCGTTGCGGGAGCTTCCTTTTTTCTGCCCCGTCCTCTCTTCTCTTTATTTTCTGCGGGGACGCCTTCGGAAGCGGAGAACCCGGCGATTTTCTCGATCAGTTCGCGCTTCTTCAATGTGGTGTCCCCGATACCGATAGCTTTTGCTATTTCACGCAGTTCGACGAGGCTTTTCCCTTCGAGCGCTTTCAAATCCTGCATATATTTCTATTTCAAAGTGATTTTCAGAACCCCGGCGGGCGCCGGGACATTGGAATTTGCTTGCAAAGATAGTGCATTATTTCGAAATTCAAAATAAAAAATTGCAGATCACGCCCTTCCGCCGGGGCTTTCACCATAAATTGGGAGTGCCCGGACGTAAAATACTCATTTATGGCGATTGTACGACCCGGAAATTACCCCCACCTTTGTATCCGGAACAACAGATCTATTCAGCCATTGCGTTGTTTGTATTGTTAATGTTTGTGTGTGCAAAAACCTCCCGGGAAGCCCGGGAGGTTTTTCTTCGGTGTCGTTCCGGCGTCCTGCCGGGGCGCGTGCCGGCGGCGGGACGCCTCCGGGGGTTATTCGTTGCGCCGCAGGTTCCACTTGTTGTTGTTGCAGATCACGGCCCTGACCAGGTCGTCGCCGTAGACCTGCATGTTCGAGTAGGTCTGCCCGTAGGTCATCGTGGCGTGCGATGCCGCCGCGAAGTCCATCAGCACGATGCCGACGTTCCCGCGGAAATCGTACCTGTCGATCTTGTCGGCCGTATACCTGTTGTACTTGTTCGCGCAGTAGTCGTAGTCGCCCACGGCGCCGAACAGGCTGATCCCCGACACGCTGCAATGGGCCGTGTCGTAGCAGCTCACATAATTCATGCACCACCGCGTCGGGTCGTCCGTATTATAGGTATAGGCGATGCACTCGTCGATGGCCGCATACTTGGTCTTGCCGTCCGATGCCCCGTTCTTGATGTTGTAGAGGTCGTTCACGCGGATCGGGGCCTGCCCCACGCCGTTGCCGCTGAGCGTCGTGTCGAAGACCACCTTGTCGTGCGTCCAGTTCAGGTAGGCGCCGAAATACCGGCCGTTGTTCGACGATTTGTAATCCTCGCGGATTACGAAGAGTATCTTGCCGCGGGCGTCGGCCAGCGTCATCAGGGGGTGGAAGTCGGCCACATAGCCGCTGCAATGCGATTTGATCAGGCTGGCCACGCTTTTGTCCCATCCCGTCTTATTGGCGCTGGTGCTCGTGTTCTCGTATTTCATATGCACGAGCACCGTCTCGCCCGGATGTTCGTCGAGGAACCGCACGAAACGGTCGAGCAGGTGCGAAAGCATGAAGGGCGAAAGTTCCTGGCGACCGGAGCTGCCCGGGGCGTAGCCGCCCAGCGTCGGGTCGCCCAGCGGGGCTATGCCGTGATGGATCGGGAGGTCGCGCACCGAGGAGCTCGACGAGGAGGGGCGCAGGTCGAACATGCGAACCCCGGCCGCAAGCTGCTCTTCGATGGATAGCTCCTGTGCCTTGATGATCTTGGTCGTGTTCATATAGCCGAATACGACGTTCTGCAACCATTTGAAATGGTACCTATCGTCGGGCATCCCGTCTTTGTACTCGTAATGCGAACCGTAGATCGTGCAGGCGTCGTGCGACCCGGGGATGGAAACCTGCGACAGGTAGGTGTTGTCGGGCAGGTAGGCCATCCAGTCGGAATAACCTTCCGAGGTCTGTTGCGCCTGCGCCTGCATGTCGCCGATCGTGAACGAATAACGGTGTCCGGCCTTGAGCGTTGCCGGGGTCGTGTAGCTGTAGGTCTTCCCCTGCGTCGTGACGGCGGAGAGCGTAAGCCCTTCGATGTCCTGCGGCAGCATGAACGCCGTGACCGCGACCTTCGACCCTGCGCTGAGCTGGATATAGGGGACGTCCCCCGACATCAGGTGCAGGGCCAGCACGTTCGATCCCTTGCCCGGGATAACCGAGCACCGGTCGGTTTCGATGTCGAACGTGAAGCCGCCCGCTATGGGGCCGTTTTCGCTCGACAGCACGAGCTTCTGTACCTCCGCGGCCTCCGAGAATCCCACCTGGATCGTAACCGTGGTCATCAGCGGGCGGAATCTGAAGGGTACCTCCGCGCCGCGTTCCACCCCTTGGGTGCATGCCGCCATATAGGCGTACTGCATGTTGCATTCGCCGTTGTGGTAGGTCTGTACGGCCGGGATTCCCGTCACGACGATCGAGCCGCTGTTGGTCTGCACGGCGTCTGCCGGATAGAAGGCGTAAAAATCGTAGCTGGGACTGCTCCCCCACTGCATCCCCGTGTTGCTCAGGTCGGCTTCGCTTTCGGTCGCCCCGGAGACGCTGACTTCGATCTCCGCCCATTGCGGGGTCGTCTGCGGGCAGATGATCCCCACCCGGTCGGCGTTGCGCCAGTAGATCGGGTAGTAGCCGTCCTGTAACGGGCCGTAGGCCGTGCGGGTTTCGTCCGTGGTGTCGGGCGCTTCGTTGCCGATCGACAACCGGCAGACGATGGCATCGCCTCCTGTCGCGGGAGTTTCGGGCCCTTCGGGCAGTTCTGTCGTATCCTTTCCGCAACCGGCCAGCAGGAGCGCGAGTAGCGACAGTCGGAAAATAGGTTTGTGTTTCATAACGTCAGGTTCGAATTGGCGGTTTTTGGTTCAGTACTCGTCGTCCGCATAATTCACCGAGCTGGGCCCGAGTTCGCCGCCGTGCGGCTGTGAAATCGCGAATCCTGCTTCGGCCGCAATTACGAGTATCTCCAATTCCGGCTTTATGTATGCTGCTTTCATCAGATTCGGTTTATAGATAAATCGGGACGGTATCCTGCTCCGTCCCGATCTGAAAAATTATTTTATCGAAATTATTCGACCGTATAGGTGAAATCCGCGAACTCTACGTGGTAAGATCCTGCGGTAGATAGTATCTTGATCATGAGACGCTGTCCGTTGGTGACCGTAAACGTATGGGTCTGTGTACCGGATTTGCACTTTTGGTCGTTGCCGTTCAGGATGTTGTTCCTGTCGCGGAGCCACGATTCGGTGATCGGGCCGTTGCCCGTTACGCCGATCCTGTACTCAATATTGCCTATACGGTTGGTCGCTACCTCGAAGGATACCTTCACGGTTTTCGAACCCTCGCACTGGATCGGAGCCGTGACGAAAGCGCCGTTGTTTGCGTTGTTGAAGCCCGCAGGAACCTGCAGCTGGATGCGGTTCTTCTTGAGTTTGTCGTCGCCGTTCTTGTCGCTCTTGATCTCTGCCTGGTAAAAATACCAGTCATTGAAAATTCCTTCCGGGTCGTATTGGGAATCGACCGTGTAGAATCCGTTGTCCTGATAGGTATGCGTACCGTACTTCTGGTCGATGGCATCGGGTACGGTGATCGTCACCGTTTTCTTGTTGCAGGGTACGCTCATCGTGTAGTGGTGGTTGCGCTTCAGGCCGGCCAGCGTGAACGACTTGTCCGAGTAGGTCAGCCCGTCGGTAGTCATTACCTTCACGGTCATGGTCGAGTGGATGCCCACGGGGAGCAGACCCACTACGAACTCTTTCCGGTTCGTGGGAACTGCGATCGAATTGGTTGCGGACGATGCCGTGAAGTTCCCCAGGGCGTCGATCGTACCGGCCGTCGGCATTACGTTGCTGTCGGTTTCCAGGATGACTTTCTTGGGTGTTTCGTTCGCACCCAGTCCGAGCGAAATCTTGATGCGGGCCATCAGCGGCTTGAACGTGAAGTGTACGGGCAGTACGGTCGTCGCCTCGTTGATTTCGAACTGCTCCTCCCAGATGTTCGTATACATGAAGTCATAGGCGGCCAGGTTGTCCGTGCAGTATTCCGACCCCCAGGTGTGCTTGAAGGTCTTGTTCACGGCGTCGAACGTGGCGTTGCAGTCGTACGGGTAGTAAGCCGCCGCCAGCGAGTAGGAACCGATGGGCACGTCGCCCGAGAACGTCGTGGTCGGGCCCGACTTGTCGGCCGTGAACTGGCATGTCATCGTCGCGGCTCCGTCGTAGAGGAGCACGGCGACCTTGTCGCCGGCCACCCAGTTGGTCGTGGTGCCGTCGATGGAAGTACGGGTCTCCCCGGAAACCATCTCCTCGGGGATGGTCACCTGGACATACTTTTTCGGGCCGGCGGCCGGAGCCGTATCGTCCTTGCTGCACGCGGCCATGCCGACCGTTGCGAGCATTGCTATAACGAATAATTTTTTCATGGTGCATTTTCTGTTTTTGTCGTTAATTCCCAATGGATGCGTCGCTATTCGTAGTCATCGTAAGAGAGCGACCTGGTTCCGCCCAGCTCGCCGCCGTCGGTTCCCGGTTCGATGCTGCTGCTTGCCGCGAATCCTTTTTCCACGCATACGGAGATCAGGTGCAGTTCCGGTGCTTCGTAAGTCATAGTTTGATGGTCTTTTTTTATTGTTTGGTTATGTGATATGAGTCGCTTTTATTCCTCTCCCCTTCCGGCCTTGTGCTACGCCCTTACGCAGAGCACGCGTATGCCGCGCTGCGCCCCGTCCGTGGGCAGGCACATTTCGACGATACCTGTCCTTTGTCCGGTTCGGTGGAGCCGCCGCAGTTCCGCTTCGACGCGCGTCTCTTCCGCTTCGGGAAGCTGCACCCCGATCCATATGTCGGATTTGTCGGGGGCGTATACGCGAACCCGTCCTTCTTCCAGATATGCGAGCAGGTAGTGCGGCGCCCGGCCGGATCCGGCGGTTGTGTCCGCTGCGGTCGATGTCTCTGTCCGGAGCATGCGGTAAAATCCGTTAGGGGTTGTCAATCTCCGTTTGTCCTGCTTATTCCACGATTACGGCGCGGTTCAGTTCCGGCTCTGCGAACCGGTTGTTGGTGTCGCCTTCGGCCTTCTTGACCAGACGGGACGGGTCGATGCCGTACTTGTCCTTCAAGAGGTTGTAGACATACTCCATGCGCTGTTCGCTCAACCGCTGGTTGATCTCTTTCGTGCCGGTATCCTTGTCTGCCGAGCCGATCAGCGTGAAGGTCTTGTCCTTGTCGGCCTTCATGGCGTTCCTTACGTAGAATTCGAGGTTGGTCAGTTCTTTCTTGTCGAGCGTGGCTTTGCCGATCTTGAAGAAGAGCGCCACGGGCGATGCGGATACCTTCTGCTCGGCAACCACCTTGGGCGGCATGTTGCGCAGCTTCTCGTTCTCGTCGCTCAGTTCCGAATTCTGCGATGCGAGTTCTTCGTTGGTGTTTTCGAGCCGCCTGATACGATCCAGGTACGACGTGTAGTCCGCGGGCTGGGCCTGCGAGGCACGCTTGAAGCCGCGGCGGTTCAGGTTGAACGACAGCCCTGCCGTTACCGAGAGCATACCTTCGCCGATGCGGCCGCCGCCCACGCCGTCGAAACGCTGGTTGACCAGCAGGCAGCGAGCTTCGAGCGTCAGGTCGAGCAGATCGCAGAGGCGCACTACATTCAGCAGACCTGCGTCGAAGCCGATTTCGTTGTCGTGGGTGTCGTTGCCGTAGGAACGCGCCCAACCCACTCCGACGAAGGGTACGAAATTCCAGGTGCGGGTCTCCTTGTAGCCGCTCACGGCGTTCGAGAAGTTCCACATTGCATCGGCATGCAGGTACGATACGCCGAATTTCTCCTTGAACATGCTTCCGTCGGCACCCTTTGCGTATTTGGTGCCTGCGGTCGTCCACCCTTTGGCCTGCAGGCCGGAGTATCCGACGCGGGCGCCGATCGAGGGGGTGAACCATTTTCCGACATGGATGTCCAGTGCCGGAGCCATGCGTTTGCCGAATTTGCCGTAGGAGTCGTGTTCGCCGAAATAGATATTTACACCGCCGGCGACGCCGACGAAGATGTTGTCGAAAAAGCGGTTCGTTTCATAGGGGCCGCGCACGATGCGGTTCTGCGCATCGCGATTGCCGTTCTCCTGTGCCGTGGCGGCAAGGCTGACGATGATAAAGAGGGCAATAAGGTAGAGGCGTTTCATGTTTGAATGTTTTTGTTGTGATTAGAATTTTTTCCGGTATGTGTGGTCTCGTTGTGAGTCCGTTATTCGTGTTATCTGCCGTGTCCGGTACATGTGGCAGGCTACGGCTACCGCCAATGCCGAGGCGGCGATTGCCAGTAGCGACAGGATGAAATCGGCTGGTATCGTTGTTTCCATTTAATTTTTGCCGGATTCTGTATGATCGGTGATTGTTTGTTTTTCCATGAATGTGTTTTTGTTCGCTGACGAGAGAGGGCTAAAGCGAGCCTGTTCCTGTGTCCCCCGTGACCTGGGGCGTTGCCTGCGGCAACCGGAACCGGCTTTGCCTGGACAGGGCGGGTGATTCCAATTCTTCTATGTATATCTTTGATAGATAGGTTTGAATGAGGTTGTCGTACTCCTTGCACACTTTCTGGAGGGGCTGCATCGTGCGTGTATTTTCGTATGTCCAGAACGTGTGCGAGACTTCATGCATGCCACCGTCCAGCCTGCGGATCAGGTCGTGCAGCGTCGGGCGGTGGTTCGGGTTCCATTGGTAGAAGGTTCTTCCCGACTGGAATACGCAAATCAGGTAGTCCGTCTTGGCCGCAAGTTCCCGTAAAGTACGGCGGTACATATAGGTGTCCGTATCGGGGCCTACACATGCAGCCTGCAACTCGCGTCCTTTCATCAGGGGAGTCCCTGCTTCCGACGCCTTGTGCAGTACGAGCAGTATCTTTACCGCCCACAGGATTCTTGCGGAAAACATCGAATGTAAATTGTTAGTAACCAGTGGCTTGTGTGCATTGTTCGTGACCCATTATTACCAATAATGGGTCTCCTTTGGCGTATGTGCTTGGTTACCAGTCGGTAAATACGCTGTTTGGACACTTTCCCGAAGGCATGGCGGGGGCTGTCAGGACATTTTCGGTCTGTCCGGATTAAAAAGATAAATAAAACGATACAATATTCTTATTTTCAGTTTATTACGCTGAGGTATGCGTTTTTTCCTTCTGAAAAATTTGGTTATGAATATAATTAATTCTATTTTTGTGGATGAATTGAAACGTCTATAATACAACTTATTACGATTTCAAGACCCATTATTGGTAATAATGGGTCTTGATTTTTTTTATTGCCTGTTTCCTTTCGTCCTAACCAAAAAATCCGGATATTATACGAAACCGTCTTTTACTGCAAGTCGATGATTTTTCGATTGGCTTTGTCGATGATGTTGTGGTCGAGTTGTGCGAGATAGATGCGCGTCGTCCGTTCGGACGTGTGTCCCATCCCGGCGCTGATCACCGTGAGCGGTGTGCCGCAATCACGGGCCAGAGTTGCCCATGAGTGTCGTGCGACATAGAATGTCAGCGGTTCCGGGATATTGAGCAGGACTCCGATTTTCCGGATAAATTTATTCAGCTCGCGCTGCTGCTGGCGGTAATTTCCGTAGCTGTCGTCTTTTGCCAGTACGGGGAGTATATAGGGCGAAGCGTTGCCGTAGCGGTCGATGATGTGTTGCAGTTGCGGCTCGATGCGCATCGAGAGCATCTGCCCCGTTTTGTGGCGTGCATAGGTCAATACGCCGTCATGGATGTCGCTGTTGCGCAGGTAGACCATATCTACGAACGACATGCCGCGGGTGAAGAAACTGAACATGAAGATGTCGCGTGCGAGGGAGTACTTGGGATGCAGCGCCGAGAGGTCGGCCGTGCATATCCGTTTGATGGTTTCGCGTGAGAGCGCCCGTTTGCGCGTTACGGTCTGCCTGACGGTCAGATGGGTGAAGGGATTGGGAAATGAGGCCGGTATGAGCCGTTTTTTTACGGATCGGTTGTAGACTGCCCTCAGGTTGCGCAGGTGGAACGTCACCGTGTTGGTTGTCACGCCCCGTGCCCTGAGCCAGCGTTCGTAACGCTCTGCCCAGCGGGCCGAGAGGTGTTGCGACGTCAGGTGCTGGCCGTCGAGGAAACTCAGCAGCAGCCTGTATGACGACCGGTAGTTCGCAGCCGAGCCTTTGCGCCCGGCTTTCTCGTAGTCGGAGATGTGTTTCGAGAAACACGACATGAAGTCGAATTCATAATTACGGGTGCGTGTCATCCTGGCCGGGTATGGCCCGACAACCGGATGCCGCCCCGTAAAGGCGGAATCTGGCGAATACATAATCAAGTAAATTTAATAAGAAGAGTTGGTCACTGGGTGCAAAGATACAAAATTATAGCCAATTATCCGCATTTATGTCGATGATATTGTGTGCTTTAGTGGCCTTTGAAGCGTATTTGCAGGGACTGTCATTTATATATAATATACTGATAATGCAATATTTAATGCCCGGATTTGCCTCCGGATCCACCTCCTGTTTTATTTATCTGAAATTTAGCGGACTAAATGAAATATTCACCCCGGAAACCGGTTTCCGTCGCGGTCATGTCCGGCACGGTAACGGTTTATGATGATTATTCGCTTTCGGCCTCCCCTCCCCGCTTCCTGCCGGATACGAAAAAGCCGCTCCCCTGTCAGGAGCGGCCATGGAGGAGGTATGGGGGCTGCTGCCGTCAGCCGCACATATAGACGCATCCGTAAATCAGCCCTGCGGCGAGTGCGCCCAGTACGGGCCCCGTTACGGGTACCCAGCTGTAACCCCACCCGCTCGTGCCCTTCCCCCTGATGGGCAGGATGCTGTGGGCCACACGCGGAGGCAGGTCGCGCGCCGGGTTGATGGCATAGCCCGTCGTGCCGCCCAGCGACATGCCGATGGCCATGATGAGCATCGTCACGGGCAGGCTTCCGAGGCTTCCCATCCCGATTTCGGGGGTGTTCTGTTCGTTGCCGATGGCCAGAATCACGAACACCAGCAGGAACGTGCCGAGGAATTCGCAGAAGAGGTTGCGCGGCTTGTCCATGATCGCGGGCATGGTGCAGAATACGCCGAGCTTGGTCGCCGGGTCGTCCGTGGCGTCGAAGTGGTCTTTGTAATAGACATAGACCAGTACGGCCCCGCAGAAACCGCCCAGCAGCTGTGCCGCGATGTACCCGGGCACGAACGCCCACGGGAACGACCCCGCCACGGCCAGCCCGACCGAGACCGCGGGGTTGAGGTGCGCCCCCGAATAGGGGCCCGCGATCAGCACGCCGCACATCACGGCCAGGCCCCACGCGATTGTGATTACGGCCCATCCGCCGTTAAAACCTTTCGATTGTTTCAGTACCGTCGATGCGACGACCCCGTCGCCCAGCAGTACGAGCACCAGTGTCCCGATGAATTCGAACAGGCACTTGGTAAACAGTGTGATTTCCATAATCCCGGTATTTTAGTCTTTGCTGTTGCGCAGTACCCTGCGTACGGCGTCTTCCCACCCTGCGACGGCCTTCCCGATCTGCGAGCGGTCGGCCGTGGGTTCGAATACGTGCTCCGCCTGCCATTGCTGGCGGATTTCGTCGATGCTTCCCCAGTAGCCTACGGCCAGTCCGGCCAGGTAAGCCGCACCCAGCGCCGTGGTTTCCGTCACGCCCGGGCGTATGACGCGCGTGTCCAGCAGGTCGGACTGGAACTGCATCAGCAGGTTGTTGCGCGCCGCGCCGCCGTCGACCTTCAGCTCCCGGAGCGTGATGCCCGAGTCGCGCTGCATGGCGCCCACGATGTCCAGCGTCTGGTAGGCGATCCCCTCCAGCGCCGCGCGGGCGATATGCGCGGCCGTCGTGCCGCGGCTGATGCCGCTGATGGCTCCCCGGGCATACTGATCCCAGTACGGGGCTGCCAGCCCCGTGAGCGCCGGCACGAAATAGACGCCGTTGGTGTCGGGCACCGAGGCGGCCAGGGCTTCGACCTCCGACGACGAACGGATGATCCCCAGCCCGTCGCGCAGCCACTGCACCACCGATCCGCCGACGAAGA
>ERZ507065.901-NODE-901-length-15334-cov-5.055828_pt1 | contig 15334 bp, 14 predicted proteins | sample MGYA00513785_ERZ507065 | MGnify/ENA metagenome assembly ERZ507065
ACTGTTAGCTTGATCTTTCAGCTCATCAACGGTGATCGATTCGTAGTCCTGAAACGGGTTTACTTCATAATTCATCATTTGACCTCCAATCAGTTTGTCCTCACGATGAGGTGTTGGCATTGTAGCTCTGACTGTCCGGAGGTTCAAGCGTTTCTTTCGCGGCTTGAAAAGAAATTGAATAGAGTCGGAATTCGTGCGGATTTATCATTTTCTTGCTTTTCCTGCCCAAATGTGCTATCATTATAAACAACGCTGTCAAGTGTTGGAATAGGCCTTGGCAGTATGGCTGCAATAGACCGAATGCTCTGCCAAGCGGCAGAGCATTTTTTGTATATCGGGACGGAGGAGATATTTTATGTCTGTGAGTTATAAAAAACTCTGGAAGCTGCTCATCGATAAGGACATGAAAAAGAAAGACTTGTGTGAAAAGGCGGGTATCAGCCCAGCTTCCGTCACCAAAATGGGCCGAAATGGGCATGTCACCACAGAGATACTCGTGAAGATTTGTGCGGCGCTGGATTGTAGAATTGAGGATATTGTGGAGATTGTGCCTGACAAAAATGACTAATTAGATTCATCCTCGATGTTTTGAACGATTTTCGAATGATTATAGACTTTGTACAGGCATGAAATATATGGGAGGAAAGCACTATGGCTGGAAATACAAGCAATATCGGCTTTGAAAAACAAATCTGGGACGCGGCTTGCGTCTTGCGCGGGAACATCGACGCATCCGAATATAAGTCGGTCGTTCTCGGACTGATTTTTCTGAAATACATTTCTGATCGCTTCGAGGCAAAGTACAAGGAACTGGTTGAAGAAGGCGATGGATTTGAAGAAGACCAGGATGAATACACAGCCGAAAACATCTTCTTTGTCCCTGAGAATGCACGATGGAGCGCGATTGCTGCTGCCGCTCACACGCCGGAAATTGGCACGGTGATTGATGATGCAATGCGCAGTATTGAGAAAGAAAACAAGCGCCTCAAAGATATTCTTCCTAAAAACTTTGCCCGTCCGGAGCTGGACAAGCGGCGTCTTGGCGAAGTGGTTGATCTCTTCACCAACATTCAGATGATCGAGCATGGAAACAGTAAGGACATTCTTGGTCGGACATACGAATACTGTCTCTCCAAGTTTGCCGAACAGGAAGGCAAACTTGCTGGTGAGTTCTATACGCCCTCTTGCGTTGTGCGTACCCTTGTTGAAGTGCTGCAGCCGTTTAATGGACGTGTTTATGACCCGTGCTGCGGCTCTGGCGGTATGTTCGTTCAGTCCGCAAAGTTCATCGAAAATCACGGCGGCAACATCAACAAGATTTCCGTCTTTGGTCAGGACTCCAACCCGACCACATGGAAGATGGCGCAGATGAATCTTGCCATTCGTGGTATTGAAGCTGACCTCGGCAAGTTTAACGCGGACACTTTCTTTAACGATTGCCACCCGCAGCTCAAGGCGGACTTCATTATGGCAAATCCGCCCTTCAATCTCTCTGGCTGGGGCGCAGATAAACTCGTTGATGATGTCCGTTGGCAGTATGGTACGCCTCCTGCTGGCAACGCCAACTTTGCATGGCTGCAGCACATGATCTGGCATCTCGCCCCGAATGGGCGTATCGGTATGGTGCTTGCAAATGGTTCGCTTTCCTCGCAGACCGGCGGTGAAGGTGAAATCCGCAAGAACATTATCAACGCTGACCTTGTGGACTGTATCGTCGCAATGCCGACGCAGCTCTTCTACACAACGCAGATTCCTGTGTCGCTCTGGTTTCTTGCCAAGAACAAGAAGCAGAAAGGCAAGACGCTATTCATCGACGCACGGAAGCTCGGCACTATGGTCACGCGGAAGCTGCGTGAGCTGACGGATGAAGACATCAAGAAAATCGCTGACACTTACAATGCCTTTGTTGAAGGAACACTTGAAGACGAAAAAGGCTTCTGTGCAGTTGTTACTACTCAGGACATTGCAAAGCAGGATTACATCCTCACTCCAGGACGCTATGTTGGCATTGAGGAACAGGAAGATGACGGTGAGCCGTTTGAAGAGAAAATGGGACGCCTGACTTTTGAACTGTCTGAGCTTTTCACTAAGTCTCATGAACTTGAAGCTCAGATCAAAGAACGACTGGGGGCGATTGGATATGACATCTGAGTGGCATGAAGTACCGTTACGAGAGCTGGTTGGGTATATTTCCAAAGGAATTGCTCCATCGTATGCAGAAGAAGAATCCGAGACAACCATTAGAGTTCTCAATCAAAAGTGCAATCGGAATTTCCAAATAAGCTATGGAGATTCAAGGCTGCATGATACCCTGAAAAAGAAAGTCCCTCCTGAACGATATGTCAAACCTGATGATATCCTGATCAATTCGACAGGAGCGGGAACCGCTGGGAGAATTGCGCAAATTGAAGATGTTCCGTCCGCAACTACAATAGATGGACACATGATCCTTATCCGTTCAAACGGAAAGGTAACGCAGAAGTTCCTTGGTTACGCTCTTAAAGCGCACCAATGGGAAGTCTTGCAGTTGGATGAAGGCTCTACGGGGCAAACCGAACTAAACCGTGAACGCCTGTTAGATGAAATTATGATCAACTACCCCGTGTCATTTGATGAGCAGAACGCCATAGTAGGCACGCTTGAATCTATTGATAGGAAGTTGATTGTAAACGAACAGCTAAACGATAATTTAGGGGCTTAGAGTTGGACGGCGGAGACATCAATCTCTCCGGACATCAACTTTGGCAGAAGGGTATCTCTCAGTATAGATAGCCGTTTATTCTCCGCTCTATTGGAATAAATTTGCTTAAGAAGTGGTGAAGCAATGGTATTAAAGCCGGCTAACTCTTCTTCTGATGGTAGAACAACAGGGTATGTCATAATCTGCTGCTTATCTCCACGAGGCATTTTCGTTCCTTTCGATCCAGCAACCATAAATGCGAAGAATTTGTCGGCATATAGGGTGCTGAATAGGTACGTCGAGTATCGCGGCTGACTTGGCGTAAAGCAAAGAACATCGGTTGAGCAGCCACAGTTGCCCTCACAATAGACAATCTTCTTAAAGTAAGGACGAATGTTAGAAATTAACGTATCACCTTTATGGCAAGCGGTTGTCTGTGATGTAGTTGGAAGGCTTGTAGCCTCGGTTGAACCAGCTTTTTCCGATAGCATATTTTCCGTTGAGAAGTAAGTGCTGACATTCAGCTCAGAGACAGCTACTTTGTCTCTTGAATATGAGCAAATGTCCGAGAGGACTCCTTGATTTACTGCCAAAATATCATTGCCGAACCGATCTTGATATATCGTTTGCAGGAGAACAGCTAAATTATCGTTTATATTTGAAAGGAGAACAAAAATGCCCTCAATAACCGATTGGATTGCTGCTGGTGTTTCAGTGATATGCATGATTGGAAGTTTTGTGTCTTTTCTGATTGCAAGAAAAGAAAAAAGGCAGGCAAGAGAAAGCGAAGAGCAGGCAAAGGCATGGGCTAAAAATGCCGATAAAGCGAACATTGCAACCCGTGAACTCTACGAAACGATTCTCCGTGAAATTAAACGAAAGAAACCACTTGAGGAGCGCAAGGAATTAAAAGAGAACGCCAGAAATTATATTTGTTCCAACTTTATGGTGCATACACAAGCTGTTGCTGATCATTTGGGCATTTCAAAGGAAAATGCATTTGAACTTCTCTTGGAAATGCTACGAAGTGACAAATCAATAAGCTGCGCTGGACAATGTACAAAAGAACGAATCGACGAAGTTATTTGGAGCGCGAGATAAGAAAATCTCTCACCAGTGGCGAGAGAAATACAGATAGGAACTGCCACTGTTTGTCGTTCTCTAAATGAAAAGGAGATACGACAATGAAAGAACAGCTCATCACGGAGATACAGCGAAAAATGCTTCCGTATCTCAACAACGAACAGCTCATGCACCTTCGGGATGCAATGACTGAGACATTAGTTGGGGCAACGATCACCTATGATAGTGGCTCAATCCCAGCAGAAGAAACAGATGCAGTCGAAGCATTTATCACAGCAAAGCGGATCGAAGGCTGTTCGGAGAAAACCCTGAGCTACTACCGGAAGACGATTGAGGCTCTGATTGCCGGAGTCGGAAAGGCTGTGCAACAGGTCACCACAGATGATTTGCGCCGCTATCTAACCAACTATCAGGTTCAGCGAAGGTCGAGTAAAGTAACCATAGACAACATCCGCCGGATCCTGTCCAGTTTCTTCTCTTGGCTTGAGGATGAGGATTTCATCGTGAAAAGTCCGGTGCGACGGATTCATAAGGTGAAAACCGCAAAGGTTGTTAAGGACACCTACACCGATGAAGCGTTGGAGCTGATGCGCGACAACTGTACAACGGCGCGTGATTTGGCTATGGTTGATCTTCTGGCTTCCTCTGGAATGCGTGTTGGTGAGTTGGTCACGCTAAATCGCGAAGACATCAACTTCAACGAGCGCGAATGTGTGGTTATTGGCAAGGGTAATAAAGAACGATTGGTCTACTTCGACGCAAGGACGAAGATCCACCTTCAAAACTACCTTGAGGGCAGGACGGATGAAAACCCGGCTTTGTTTGTTTCCCTGAAAGCTCCCTTTGACCGATTGATGATCGGTGGAGTGGAGACACGCCTTCGGGAGTTGGGAAAGCGTCTGAATATCCCGAAGGTTCATCCCCACAAGTTCAGACGAACTCTGGCGACTACTGCCATAGACAAAGGGATGCCCATAGAGCAGGTCCAGCAGCTCTTAGGGCATCAGAAAATCGACACCACCATGCACTATGCAATGGTGAAACAGCAGAATGTGAAGCTGGCACATAGAAAATATATCGGTTAGGAGTGCAAATATGGAAACCAAGAAATACCGATTTGATGAAGTGACTATCAACTTTGATAAGAAACGAATCCCTCTTTCCAGCGCACAACGCGAAAAAAGGCAAGGCATGTTTCGTTATTATGGTGCGCAAGGAGTGATCGACCATGTTGATGATTATATCTTTGAAGGTACATATCTACTAATTGCAGAAGATGGAGAAAATCTAAAATCAAAAAAACAGAACATTGCGCAGGTTGTTGACGGACAATTTTGGGTCAACAACCATGCACATATTGTGCAAGGGAACGAACAGTGTGACACCCGATTCCTTTGCTATTTGATAAACAGCATGGACTTATCTGGATATATCACCGGTTCAGCTCAGCCCAAATTATCTCAGGCGAACTTGAATGCCGTAACACTCTCTCTACCTACTCTCGCTGAGCAAAAGAGAATTGTAGAATACCTATATATGCTTGATCAGAAGATAGATGTCAATCGACAGATAAACGATAATTTACAGCAGCAAGCAGCCGCATTGTTTTCAAGCCTCTATGATCGGTCAAACACCGAGGTTAGATTCACCGATTTGATACAGATACTCGGCGGTGGGACACCGAAAACAGGCGAAAACACTTATTGGAACGGTAATATTGCCTTCTTTACCCCAAAAGATGTTGGCATACCATACACCCTTATCACAGAAAAGACTATCTCAAAAGAAGGTCTTTCACATTGTAACAGCCGACTGTATCCTGTGAACACCGTTTTCGTCACTGCAAGAGGCACTGTTGGTAAAGTTGGTATGTCCGGAGTTCCGATGGCCATGAACCAATCCTGCTACGCGCTTGTCGGTAAAGAGACGCATCAACTTCTTGTATATTTCTACACACTCAAAGCTGTTGATAGGCTCAAGCACAAAGCAAGTGGAGCCGTATTTGATGCGATTACCACCAGAGATTTTGAATCAGAGCAAATCATGAAACTCTCTGATGATGATGCTACGGCGTTTCTCCGTGTTGCAGAACCCATGTTTCAGGAGGTACTTAACAACAACATCGAAAACTTGCGACTTTCAACACTACGGGATTCATTGCTACCTAAGCTCATGTCCGGCGAGATTGATGTCTCCGCCGTCCAACTCTAAGCCCCTAAATTATCGTTTATGTTAGGAGGGATAAGATGGAATACTGCTTTTACTACGATGAGTCTGAGCATAGCAGGGTCATCAATCTCTCAACCGTTACTGGTGAGACATATTATGATGGTTTTCTGGCAGCTATTATCGGGTGGCGCAACGATCACGAAACAGCTTTTGAACAGCGTTATCATGCTTTTGAAGAAAAATACGCTGATAGGAAGAAAAAAGGAGAGCTGAAAAGCGGAACGATAAAGCCGAAGCAGTTAGTTCATGGATTTGCCTCTCTCAACGAAGCAAATGTAAAGCTGCTTGGAGATTTCTTCTCCATCTTTGATGAGAACAGCTATATCTATCTGTTCTGTGCAAGCAAAATCGAATACGTTATCACCCAGATTTTCAAAGGCTATCGCAATAGCGTCTCCTTTGATATGGACGCTGTACGCTACTCGATAGTCAAGGCGATAGTTACATACCGACCCACAGAGGTAATTGAAAGCCTGTATAAAAGTCCAGCGGAGTTTGTAGCCGCATTAAAGACATTTCTGACGAACCGGATTAGGTGCAATAAAGAAAACCTCGAATTGAAGGCGCAGGAAAACACGGCATTTGAAGCCGTCCTTTGGATCCTGAATAACGTGGATGTTCCACAATCCCTCGCTTGGGACTACCATTCGCAGTTTGTCGGGTTTGAAAATTTCCTGAGTAGCAAAGGCATTCTTGATTATTCAGTTCTGATCGACAAGGAAGGTGAAGCAGGAGTCGAAAGCAAAACTCTTGTCTCTGCGAAAGAATCCGGTTTGAATAATTGCGACGAGGCAGACTCGATAGACCACTTTGGAATTAGAATGGCTGATATGCTGGTAGGAATTATCGGCAAACTGATGAAATCGCTATACCATTCCTTGACACCGACGCAGGACAGCCCCCGCATTGCGAAGACCCTTCTTAGCAAAGAATGGTTCAGACTAACCGATGAGCAGTTACAGCTATACAAGCAGCTTTATCATATCGTGTTCGAGATCAACAATGATTGGTATAAGGTCTATGCCGGTAATTATTCAGATGACCTTGTTAGCTTTTTGGGACTGCTGGAATTCATGAATCATTTCAATTCAGCTAAGGACATCGAACAAGACTTTGATATGCAACCGGAGGATTGTAATAGCTGCATCTGCCAAAGACTTGAAACCCGTTTTGAGCAGATGAAAAACAAGCTGCCTGTTGAGCCGGTGAAAGATCAAGAAAAGGATTTTTTCAGGAATCGACGCGGCGCAAAAGTTTATTACGATGTAGACAGGCAACCCACTCTGACACTCACCAAAGGGAAAAACGCCTTTGTAGTTCTATCTGTCGGTATTGCAAAGGGTGGCATCCCATTGGTGACTATTGAGGCATTACCTGAAAATCTATGTTATAGGCTGCCTGTACAGTTGGACGAATGGGCAATGACGTTGGTTTCAATGGCAAATACAGGAGAAGATTTGTTTCCTGCTGAGGTAATCTTCACAAAAGCTGAAAACCGCATCTATGCGGATATCATATAGAGGGAGTTGAGTGCAAATGTCGGGCTATTTTACCGAATCAAATTATGAGAATGCTGTCTTGCAGCTTCTCAATGAAGAACTGGGATATAACTATGTCTATGGACCGGACGTGGAGCGCGATTATCACTCTCCGCTTTATGAGGATGTCCTGCTGCCCTCTTTGCGGCGAATCAACAAAAACTTGCCAATGGATGCTCTGACGGAGGCAATCTATAAGCTCAAGAACTTTGAAACCGGAACGCTCTTGCAGAAGAACATGGTCTTTATGGATTACCTCCAAAACGGAGTCCCGGTAAAATACTATGACAAGGGTGAAGAACGCTCTACCCTTGTTTACCTTGTAGACTTCAAAAATCCTGCCAGTAACGAGTTCACAGTTGCAAATCAGTGGACTTTCATTGAGAACTCTGAAAAAAGACCAGATGTGATTCTCTTTGTCAATGGTCTCCCGCTCGTCATTGTGGAGTTGAAGTCTCCGTCCCGCGAGGAAACCGACGCTTCCGCAGCATACCGCCAACTCCGGAACTATATGCATGAGATCCCCTCTATGTTCATTTATAATGCGGTATGTGTCATGAGCGACTTGACCACTTCAAAGGCTGGCACAATCACTTCCGGCGAAGACCGCTTTATGGAGTGGAAGACAACAGACGGCAGCTATGAGAATACGCAGCACGCATCATTTGACACATTCTTTGTCGGACTGTTTGAGAAGAGCCGCTTCCTTGATATTGTGAAAAACTTCATCTGCTTTAATGTGGATGGACAGAATACCTTCAAAATACTCGCTGGGTATCATCAGTATTTTGCGGTCAAAAAGGCGGTTGAGTCTACAAAACACGCAACCGTGACGGACGGCAAGGGCGGCGTCTTCTGGCATACACAGGGCAGCGGAAAATCGCTGTCTATGGTCTTCTATGCTCATTATCTGCAAGAAGCGTTGGAAAGCCCTACTATCGTTGTCATCACTGACCGTAACGATCTGGATGACCAGCTTTACGGGCAGTTCGCTCGTTGCAAAGACTTTCTCCGGCAAACGCCGCAACACGCAGAGAGCCGCAAGAATCTGAAAGAATTGCTTGCAAACAGACAAGCAAACGGCATAATCTTCACGACCATGCAGAAGTTTGAAGAAAGCAACGAAGCGCTTTCAGAACGCCGGAACATTATCGTGATGGCAGATGAAGCACATCGCGGGCAATATGGTCTCAATGAGAAGGTTGTGGTCAAGCAGAAGGACAACGGCGAAGTTGAGGCGAAAACCGTTATAGGCACTGCCCGCATTATAAGAGACACGCTTCCTAATGCGACCTACATTGGATTCACTGGAACACCAATCTCCACGAAAGACCGCAGTACACGAGAGGTCTTCGGTGATTACATCGACATCTATGATATGACACAGGCAGTTGAAGACGGTGCGACCAGACCCGTCTACTACGAGAGTCGTGTGATTCACCTGAAACTCGACGAGAACACCCTCCATCTGATTGATAATGAGTATGACATTATGGCTGATAACGCCGATCCGTATGTCATCGAAAAGAGCAAAAAGGAACTCGGTCAGATGGAAGCAATCCTCGGTGCCGACCAGACGATCAATTCCTTGGTAAATGACATTCTTGACCATTACGAGAATTACCGCGAGAATATCTTGACCGGCAAGGCGATGATAGTTGCTTATTCGCGTCCCATAGCAATGAAGATTTATAAGCGCATTCTTGAACTACGCCCAGCGTGGACAGAAAAGGTTGCAGTGGTCATGACGCAAGGCAATAATGATCCAGAAGAATGGCGTGAGATTATCGGCAATAAAGCATATAAGGACGATATGGCGCGGAAATTCAAAGACAATAACTCTCCGCTGAAAATCGCTATCGTCGTGGATATGTGGCTGACCGGCTTTGATGTTCCCTCCCTTGCTACGATGTATGTCTATAAGCCGATGGCTGGACACAACCTGATGCAAGCTATCGCCCGTGTCAATCGTGTCTTCAAAGATAAAGAAGGTGGTTTGGTTGTTGATTACGTCGGTATTGCGGCTGCACTGAAACAGGCAATGAACGACTATACTGCCAGAGACAAGAAGAACTATGGTGATACAGATGTAAGCAAGGCTGCATATCCGAAGTTCCTTGAAAAGCTCTCTATTTGCAGAGATTTGTTCCACGGATTCAGTTATGAGAAATTCATGACCGGAAGCGACCTTGACCGTGCAAAGCTCATCAGCGGCGGTGTGAACTTTGTACTCGGCAAGAGTGTTGCAGAGTATGAGCTTCCCGACAATGAAAAGACACAGAATGTGTTTATCAAGGAAGCTCTGCTTCTCAAGCAGGCACTCTCGCTGTGCAGCAGTTTGGTAGACGAGCAAACTCGCATGGAAGCGGCTTTCTTCGAGTCTGTAAGAACAATGACCGTGCGCTTGGTTTCGGGCGGTACTGGAAAGAAGTTTACACTTCCAGAAGTGAATGAGCGCATTAACGAGCTTTTGAAGCACAGTATTAAGAGCGAAGGCGTTATCAACCTCTTCTCTGATGTCCAGAATGAGTTTTCGTTGTTCGATCCGAAGTTCCTTGAAGAAGTGGCAAACATGAAGGAGAAAAATCTTGCAGTCGAACTCCTGAAAAAACTGATTTCCGAACAGGTCTCTGTTTACCGCCGAACAAATATCGTCAAGTCTGAGAAGTTCTCCGAAATCATTCAGAGTGCGATGAACCGCTATTTGAACGGAATGCTGACCAATGAGGAAGTCATTCAAGAATTACTCAAGCTGGCGAAAGACATTGCCGCTGCCGCCGCCGAGGGTGAAAAACTCGGATTGACAGCGGACGAGCTTGCCTTCTACGATGCTCTCACGAAACCGCAAGCAATCAAGGACTTTTATCAACATGATGAGCTAATAGCAATTACAAAGGAACTAACTGATATGCTCCGAAAGAACCGGACAATCGACTGGCAAAAGAAAGAGAGCGCACGAGCTGGAATGCGTCGATTGGTTAAACGCCTACTTAAAAAGCATAAGTACCCGCCAGAGGGTATGGATGACGCCGTTCAGACGGTCATGAGCCAGTGTGAGATGTGGGTGGATAACCCGTAAGTCAACAGCTCGCATTCTCAAGTGAAAGGATTGCCTATGGACGCACGAAAGCACTTAATCATCATAAAAGGAAAAGACCAGACGGACTCGGTTGCGAACTTTCAGTTCCGCAACGGGAAGTGCGAGGTCGTCTATACCAGTGCGCCCAATAAGTCATACAGCTTTCAGAGTAGCAATGTGGAGATCCTGCCTCTGAAAAAGAAAATTGACCCTGCGCAGGTGATTGTCATCGCAAATGGGCAAGCCATCAGCGGAATTGATGAGATTCTCGACTTCGGTGGGTATTATCGTATTGTCCGCAACGGAAAGAGAGATTTATCGTTCCACAGGAGCGAAGTGCAGTTCCAGCAGAATTGCCTGGCAGACGGTAAAAATCAAGAAGCATTCCAATATTTCAAGGAGACTGCCGCTGGAATCAGTCTGGTGGCGGAAAACGGTATCAACATTCTAAGTATGCAGTATGACAAGATCCAGCAGGTCAGCGAGGATACCGTGTTGGCAAGCTATCTTGCACCGCAGAAAGATGTCAAAATGCCCCAGATGCCGGAGGCAGTGATCTATCCGTTTGGCCTGAACCAGAGTCAAAAGCTGGCGGTAGAACGGGCGCTTTCCTCCAAAATCAGTATCATTCAGGGGCCACCGGGTACTGGGAAGACACAAACGATCCTGAATATCATCGCCAATGTTGTTCGCAGCGGGAAAACCGTGGCGGTTGTCTCCAACAACAATTCCGCAACGCATAATGTTGTGGAAAAGCTGGAGAAGAGAAATGCTGCCTTTCTGACTGCGTTTCTCGGCAGTCTTGCCAACAAAGAGAGGTTTCTGGATGCACAGACAGGCGCCTATCCGAATATGAGCGATTGGGAAATGCCCCCGGAGGAACGACAGCAATTAGATCAGGAAACGACTGCACTCTCCAAAGAACTGAACGAAATGCTTAATGCCAAAAACCGCATTGCGGAAATCGAGCAGGAGTTCTTGCAGCTAAACCCGGAGCAGCATTATTTTGAGGAATATTACGCAAGTTACAGCGATGTGCCAATGGATAGCATGGACAAGCTGTCCTCGCAGAAGATCCTTGCGCTTTGGATGGAATTTGAACAGCACGCAGAGCGTGAGACTCGCTTGAGCCTGTTGCAAAAAATCTCCATCATGTTCCGATTCAACCGTAATGCGCTCAAATTGTTTATCCGCTCCCCAGAACAGGTCATTCCCTATTTGCAAAACCAATTCTATTTCGTAAAGAGGCGGGAACTGGAGGCCGAAAAGCAGGAATTGAACCGAAAGCTGGAGCGCTACGCTTTCGACGCGAAGATGGACGAGCTCACACAGAAGTCCCTGCGGCTGTTCCGGGCGGAGCTGACAACACGGTATCATTGGCGGAATAATAGGCGATGCTTTGAAAAGAATGATTTCCGCCGGAATTCCGAAGAGTTTACCCGCGAGTATCCGGTGGTGCTTAGCACGACCTATTCCATCAAAGGAACGCTGAGCATCGATCATATCTACGATTACTTGATCGTGGATGAAGCCTCACAGGTCGATTTAGCCACAGGGGTGCTGGCATTTTCCTGTGCGCGGAATATCGTGATTGTTGGGGACTTAAAGCAACTCCCCAATGTACTGACAGAGGATGACATTCGTACCAGCGATGCCATTTGGCAGAAGTATTCCTTGGATGAGCGTTATCGCTTTTCTACGCACAGCCTGCTGTCCTCTGCATTGGAAATATGGCAGGACGCACCTGTTACGCTGCTGCGGGAACACTACCGCTGTCACCCGAAGATCATCAATTTCTGCAATCAGAAGTTCTACCACGGACAGCTGATCGTTATGACAAAAGACCATGATGAGCCGGATGTGTTGACCATGTACCGGACGATTGCCGGTAATCACGCCCGTGGGCATCTCAACCAGCGCCAGATCGATGTCATCCAGCAGGAGGTGCTTCCGCGGCTGCATCAGCAAAATTTCCAGAGCATCGGTATTATCACGCCATATCGGGATCAGGTGACAGCCATCCGCAAGCAGCTGGGAGATACTTATGAGGTGGACACCGTCCACAAGTTTCAGGGGCGAGAACAAGATGCGATCATTCTGACTTCGGTCGACAATGTCATCACAGATTTTGTGGATGATCCCCATATGCTGAATGTGGCGGCTTCCCGTGCGGTTCATTCGCTGGCAGTGGTCACATCGCAGGATCCGCGCAATGACCAGACCAACTACGGCGACCTAACGCGGTACATCGAATATAACAATTTTGAGGTTATCCAGAGCCAGGTCTACTCCGTGTTCGATATGCTCTATCAGGGATATGCCGAGCAGCGCAGAGCTTACCTACAAAAACATAAGCGGATATCTGAGTATGACTCTGAAAATCTCATGTACTCCGTGATTCAAGAAGTGCTGGCCGAGGAGGCATTTTCCTCCATCGGCTGCGCGGTGCATGTTTCTCTTGCCACGCTGGTGAAGGACTATGAACCGCTGACAGAGGAAGAACGCAAATACGCCCGCAATCCGCTGACCCATGTGGATTTTCTGCTGTTTAATCAGATGGATAAGCGCCCTGTGCTGGCCATCGAAGTAGACGGCACTGCCTTCCATAAGGCCGAGAGCAAACAGGCAGAGCGAGATATGAAGAAGAACTCCATCTTGGAAAAGTGTGCCGTTCCGCTGCTGCGCCTCCGTACAGACGGCAGCGGGGAAAAAGAGAAAATCAAAAACGCGCTAAAGAGGGAATGACTATGCCGAGAATTATCAAGAATGCAATTAGATGCAAAAAATGTGGAGATGTCATCGAAAGCAAAACCGTCCATGATTTCAAGTTTTGCAGCTGCGGTTCGTGCGCCGTGGACGGTGGCCTTGATTATCTTCGTAGGTGCGGAAACCTTGGAGATTGGGAAGAACTGTCCGAAGTGGAAAAAGTAGAGGACAACGGCGCGTTGGTTTGATTCTATCTTGCGGAAAGTGGTTGCGCCATAATATTGCTTATCATCATTCGCAAGTCACCACGAATACCCCGCATCCTCAATAGGGGCTGAAACTATGCGGTTCAGCCCCTATTTTTCCAAATCTTTCAGTAGCTATTCCTGCCGACTTGTGGTATATGTTTGTGCTGCAAGGAGGCGAGCACATGAACAAACTGCTGAAGGATCTGTACGACTGCTTCTACACCCCGCCAGAGCTGGCGGCGACGAAGCGGGAAATCGAGGAATGCCACCGCGCGCTCATTGAGGCGCTGGGCAAGCCGGAGCGCCGATTGGTGCTGAAGATCATCGATGCCAAGGATCATATTTCGGAGGACACTTCGCTCGACAGCTTCATCTCCGGATTTCGGATGGCGTGGCGGCTGTCCGCAGAATTGAATCACTATGACGATGAGCGTCCGGCGCGCTGCCAAGCGGCAGAGAAACCGGGCGCTCGTTTTACGCTCAAAAAGGAGGATGATGAACAATGAAGAAGCGCATCGTGACAGCTGTGATCACCGCTTGCTTGGCCCTGTGTGCCGCTGTGTGGCCGCAGCCAGACACAAGGGAGGAACGACCCGCCCCAATACCAACGCACGCCGCAGCTGCCCCGAAAACGGATGTTGTGACAACAGCAGAAAGGAAAAATACGGAAACGCCGCGGGCAGAGCCGGACGAGGAGCTTGGCGCCGTTCCTGTCCCCACACCGGCAGAGCCGATGCCTGCGGTCGAAACGCCGCAGCCGGAGCCTGCGCCTCCCGCACCGCAGCCGACCATAGAACTGCAGCCCGGCGACGAGGTCTATATTCCGGGCTTTGGTTGGGTACCATACGAGGGGCCGAATCACCGCGAGTATGCCGCGGATATGTACGAAAATGGCAATAAAATCGGGAGCATGGGTTGAAATTTGCGGAGAACATTCAAAATAGGGTCAAGCCGCTATTGACAATCAAACTTTCTATGCTATTCTATAATGATTTAACCCCGAGGTTGAATGGATGGCATGGGCGAGAAGGAGAGTATGTATGGCGTATGAGTTTGTTTGCGAATCCGAAGCAAAGCGCTATCGTTCGGATTGCTCGAATGTCCTGAAGGAAACCTGCGAGCTGCTGAAGGAGAAGGGGATTTCTGCACAGTTTTCGCTTGTTGGAAGCGGAGCAAGGAATATGATCACGAGAAATGGAGATGGCCCGTATGACTTGGACTACAACCTTTTGGTCAAGAAGGCAGATAACGAGTATCGCGACCCGCGATTGCTGAAAGACACAATTAGAAATGCCCTTAACAAAGCGGTGGGCGGAAAGTTCTTTTCGGATGCACAAGATTCAACTTCTTGCTTAACTGCATTGCTGCATTTTAAGGATACTCCAAATGTTGAATTCAGCTTTGATGTTGCTATTACCACGAAAAATAAAAACGGGAATTACATGCGATTGATACATAACAAAAATGTGTACGCACTGGGCTTGGATCAATACACATGGAACGAAGTGCCACGTTCACATCAAGTGAAAGATAAAGCAGATGAACTGAAAGAAGCAGGCTTATGGCAGGAGGTTCGTGACAGGTATCTTGAGAAGAAAAACATGTATCTGTCTTGGCAGGATCGTAACCACCCATCCTTTGTGGTGTATGTGGAAGCAGTGAATGAGGTTTATAACAGATATTTCAATAGAGGAGGCGGGTACAGTGTGCAATCGATTTTTTGACTACGATGACGGCGACTTCGCCATGAGCATTTCTGACAGCATGGCGA
>ERZ507065.917-NODE-917-length-15114-cov-6.008965_pt1 | contig 15114 bp, 12 predicted proteins | sample MGYA00513785_ERZ507065 | MGnify/ENA metagenome assembly ERZ507065
TATTCTTTTGTCGAAGCCTTTGATTTCTACCTACGGGTACAATTGAAATTCAAGCCCAATACCATTGTTGGTATTATCGGACACCTGAAGATTATTATCAAGCGAGCCATAAACGAAGGGATTATCACTCGTGATCCTTTTGCTGGATTCTCATCGGTGGGAGAACCTTTACAACCGAAATCCCTTACGAAGCAGGAATTGCACAAAATAATGACAACTCCATTGGACAGCCTCAACCGTTATTTGGTGCGGGATATGTTCTTGTTTTCTGTTTTCACCGGCATCTCATTCAGCGACATCCGCAATTTAACATACAGCAATCTGATACAGGCAGAAGATGGCGTATGGTGGATTCATTCCAAGCGGAAAAAGACGGGAACGGAATTTCACGTTCCCCTTCTGGAACTCCCTTTGCAGATTATTGAGAAATATCGTGGGCTGAATAAAGATGGAAAAATGTTCGTGATGCTTAGTTGCAGCAAGACCAATGGGAATCTAAAGAAGATTGCCCAAATATGTGGTATAAAACGGAACATTACCTATCATCAAGGACGTCATAGCTATGCCAGTTTAATAACTCTATCCCAAGGAGTTCCAATGGAAACAGTCAGTCGGATGCTCGGACATCGGGATTTACGGGCAACACGCATCTATGCCCAAGTTTCCAATGAAAAGATAAACACCGACATGCGTAAATTGGAGAAGCGCATCGCCGATAGGTATTACTTAGCAGACTGAATACGATGAGTACATTGGATAATAAAACCAAACGATACAGCACTTTTGCTGTTATCTTCTATATCAATAAGAATAAGGTAAAGAAAAACGGGCTATGTCCTGTCATGGGGCGTATCTCCGTCAATGCCGAGATAGCCCAGTTCAGTGCAAGAATAGATGTGGATCCTACATTATGGGATGCCAAAGCTTATCGCCTGAAAGGAAAAAGCAGAGAAGTAGTTCAAACTAATCGGGAGTTGGATAAGCTGACCGACTCTATAGAGAAATACCACAACGAACTCTTGCAACAACAGAGCTATGTGACAGCCGAGTTAGTGAAGAATATGCTTCTGGGTATCGGACGGAAGAAAGATAGTTTCCTTTCTCTTTTTGCCGAACATAATGAGGAGTATGCCCAAAAGGTAGGAGTGAACAGAACGAGAGAAACCTATAAACATTATCTGCTGGTTTACAATCATGTTCGCCAATTTCTGCAAAGCCAATACAAGATGGAAGATATTCCTTTAAAGCAACTGAACTACTCTTTCATTGAACAATTCGATTTTTATCTTCGGGTAGAGAAACGTCATTCGCCTAATACAATCGGAGGATATACGATACTTCTGAAGAAAATAATCCGCAGAGCAATCAATCAAGGAACCCTACTTAGAGATCCTTTTGCGGATTATCGTCCGGAACAACCGCCAAAGAAATGTAGGCACATGACTGCTGATGAATTGGAGCGGTTCATGGCTACCCCTATTACTTCTAAATCCTTGCGTCACACACGGGATATGTTTGTCTTTAGCACGTTCACCGGAATATCGTATGTCGATTTGTGTAATCTCTCATTATCTAATATAAGTAAAGCTGGCAACGGTACGATGTGGATTCACTTTAAACGACAAAAGACCGGAAGTGAGTGCCATATCCGCTTATTGGATATTCCCAAGCAGATAATTGAGAAATACAAGCCGGAGCGGAAAAGTGATAAGATTTTTAATATGGTGGGGTATTCTTCATTGGCGGCAAATCTTAAAAAAGTTGCCAAACAGTGTGGTATTGAGCGGAATATCTCCTATCACATGAGCCGTCATAATTTCGGAACGCTTATAACTCTCTCACAGGGTGTTCCGCTGGAAACGGTCAGTCGTATGATGGGACACTTGGGCATCAAAACCACTCAACTATATGCAAAGCTCACGAATCAGAAAATTAATGAGGATATGAAGCTTTTATCAAATAATATGGCTGATAAGTTCAATATTTATGAGGATAAACAAATGCCGGTTAAGGTTTGTACAGCAAAATCATTCAAACATTTAAAGAAGTAATTATTATGGAAAGGAAACTAATAAAAATCAGTGAGGATGGGAATGTATTCATTCCGGATAATGTACGAATGCGGGATTTTGAGATAGCGGAACTGTTCGGGGCAATGATACCGGCTATACGGTCTAATGTACGGTCTATTCTGAAATCGGAAGTAGTTGCAATAGATACGCAGCACGGTGGCACGGTGCTTGGAGTCACACTATTGCCGGATTACTACGGGCTTGATATGATAATCGCTCTCGCTTTTCGAATTCATAGCTACAATGCCGGGATTCTTAGAGAATGGATTTTACAAAAAGTAACTGCCCATTCCAAGTGCTCCAATATACCTTTATATATCAGCTTCAACTGTAATCAATCACCCAATTAAAGAAAGACTGAAATGGCGTTCCGCCATGTAATCCGAATCGGGTCAGTCGTTCCGTTACAATGGCTAAGATAAACAGGCAAAGGGGAAATCTGCAAGTTCAAGCCCTAAAGAGTTACGGATGAAATCTCCACCTTGCAGGTAGTATTTAACCCGTAAAACTTGCATATCTCCCCTTTGCCATATTAGAGAATGCCATTGCAACGAAACGACTGACCCGATAAGACGCATGGATATATTTCAAGGGAGTTGAAACTACCTTGTGTTTTGTTTGCGGCAACTTCAACTCCCTCTCCTCCAATCTGCATAGGCTTGTTTCAGAAAGCTTCCCTGTGATGCTTCTCCAACATTGCCTGAATATCACTCTCCCGGTACAGTGTCTTGCCACCTAAAGCGATATAGGCAATCTGCCCGTTTGTCCGCCATTCCTGTAAAGTCCTGCGGCTCACTTTCAGCTTTGTCGATACCTCCCTGTCGGTCAGGAAATGTTCACCGTCCAATAACGGTTTCCCATGACGGACTAAATTTTCGATACAGCTGGATAACCTGTTCAACGAGCCGAAAAAACGTATCGCCCGTTCATTGTCTTTCGTGATGATTTCTCCCATAGTTATCTGCTCCGCTTCAAATTGTCATCCATCAATTTCTTCACATCCTCTCTCTTGTAATACATCTTGTGCCCGATTTGGGAGAATGCCAACGTTCCGTTGTCCCGATAGGTTTGTAAGGTACGCTTTGATATGCAAAGAATCTCACATACATCCTGATTGTCGAGCCACTCCTGAAGACGTTTCTCTCCGTGCTGTTTGTACAAGGTTTCCACCCGGCGGGCAAAGGATTCAACTCCTGCCATCATTGCCTCGAAGGTCGAGGCTTCCATGTTTACTACTTCCATTGTTCCTGATTTATTGGTTCGTAATTCTTATTTCACGGACAAAGAAAGAACGAAGTTTCCATACGGCAATGGATTGTGCGCCGACTGGCAGCTTGTGGCATCGGAATGGAAGCAACTGTCTCTTTTCCTGTGCAAAAAGAGCTGTTCAACAGTCACGGATGAACTTCCTGTAATTGATATTGGAGGAGCTGTTATTCTTGGTTTCTTCTCTTATCTCCTCCAATGCCTCCAATACCCTGAGTTGCGCATTGGGGAATTTACTGACCAACGCATCAAACAGATTTGTTCCCTGAAGCTCCAGAGCCACTTTCACACTCTTATGTTTCGTTTTTTCATCCAAACGGCTTTTATTCCCGGAAATAATATCCCCTAAATTCTGAATGTCCTCAAAATCATATTTTTCCGGATAGCCATGCGGATTCTCAATTGAAGCAACCGCAGCTATCAGACTTTCCCTAACAATCTCCCTCACTTTGATACCTGTGGCAGTCGGGTATTGTCGCTTGACGACATACTTGAGCTGCCCTTTGACAAAGCGCAGTTCTACACCGAAATAATTGCAGTGATGCCACTCTTTGATAAAAATGCTTACGGCTGTTTTCAAATGCCACCCTCTCCTGCATAATCCGGCAGAACTGTTTGCAATACTGACTATCACAGACCAAAGGCATATTACCATTTTACTGCATCCCTGCCATAGCCAACTTCTGAACGGTTCTGTCATGCACCACAGATAGAGGTTCAGGATAATATCCGAAGCGAGCAGGATTTTCATTGTCATGTTCATTCTTCCGTCGGATTCAGGTTATTATTCCAGTAGATATTGTCAATGTCATCTTTGAATACCTCCAAATGATGGCACAGGATGTTTTCCACATAGCTGCTGATGGTTGCTTTGGAGGAATCCATCAGGTGGACGATCCGCATGAGCCTGCGATGGGTGTTTGCGGTGATATATAACGGCTTCCGGTAAGTGAAGTCCACCCGGTTAAAGAAATGTCCGTCATAATCTCCCCGTATTTTTCTTTTTCGCTTTCCAAGCTCCGTACTTTTGGGAGAAACAGTGCTTTCCGATTGTTCAGGTAGTTCAACAACCGGTTGTACGTCTTCCTTTTCTCCCGGCTTTTTTGGTTGGATATAATCTTTCCTCTCATCGGGTTTCGATCTTTTGTTTGCAGATATGTTGCTCGCTGAATCCACGGGAATACCTTGCGATACCCGTTCAAGAATTTTGCTATAGTCTGTCTTATTGTTCTCCGGCATGGTCGTTTCTGTTTAATCCTACAATTTGTTTTACTTCTTCTATTAGGCGATCTATATTGCTTCCCTTGACCAATTGTTTGTCCGGTGGGAATATGGTCGAGAGAAAAACTGCATCATTTCCCGATACGGACTGTTCCTTGTCATACCGGGCTGACTGCGGGATGACCGTATCCAGCAGGGAGAGCTTGAAGTCACCGATTATTTTAGCGTAATGTTCCAGCCACTCTTTACGGACACGGGAATCCACCCTGTTCCAGAAAAGATGGACGGATTTCAGGTTCAACTGTTTGTGTGAGGCTATCAGCTCGGTTACGGGAATAATGAAAGAGAGTGTACTTTCCATAGACATACGGGAGGGAGACATCGGCACAAACACATAGTCCATGTTCAGGAAGGTAGATACCACTCCCTCGTTATTGATGGTTCCCGGCAGGTCAAAGAATATCACGTCATATTCCATATTCTCGGATGCAAGGAACTCATTGGCTTTGGAGATGCCCTCTTCGGGACGGGCGCAGACAATCGGGTAGGTCTGCTTGTCGATGGCTTCCAGTAGGGTTACCGCCTTTGCCTGATAGTAGAGGTTGTTTCCCAACTGGCGGATTTCACGTTTGCGCATTTCGTAGATGCTACATTGCGGATAGTCGCAGTCGATAACGGCGACATTATACCCGTGCGTATAATGCAGGAGGCTTGACGCAAGGGCGGTAAAGGTACTTTTGCCCGCTCCTCCCTTTTGGGTGGAGAAAGCGATGAACAACGTTTTCTGTTTCATAAATCTGACTTTTTAAAAAGATACATACTGTTAATTTTCAATTTTTCCGGTTTTATTTCTAATTGGAGATTTTGCAAAAAGCCATTCATTCAAGATTGGTAGTTTGCCTTTTTGCGAATTTGCTTGTTTGCTTGTTTTCATGTTTATAAACTTTCAAACCATCAAATACTCAATTTTACAAATTACCATTTCTTCAATTCTCCAAATTTCCAAATGGCTGGCAAATATAAACCACGAATATGTACCGTTCCAAATATCAGGTGTTTATGCGGCATTGTGCCACATTCTGCACATGGATTACAAGGAGTTGCCTGTTTCCATGTTTGCAAATTACCAAGTCGTCAAACTTGAAAACTATAAAACTTGCAGTATGAAAGGATGGGGAGATAATCAAGACTGACTCCAATCCGTCATAAAGACGGATTTTTGAGTTCATTGGAACTCAGCAAGGTGTCTTCTAAGTAACTCAAAAGGTAGCGGGTAACTCGCCACACCTTGCCCTAAAGGGACTAATCACCCTCCGAAGTCGGGCAATTGCTGTGCATTAAAAGTAGACTCTTTCTTGTGTTTTTTAACAGGTTGTTAAATTATTATTCAGCAATCTGATATAAGCGATTGTGTTTTTCAATATCTTTGTGTCAGACACAATAACAATTGAGAATAATGGAAGATATTAATCGGATAAAAGTGGTGCTTGTAGAAAAGAAGAAAACAGGAAAATGGTTGGCAGAGCAATTAGGTAAAGACCCATCAACTGTATCGAAGTGGTGCTCTAATGCCTCACAGCCCGATTTAGGCACATTAACCAAGATCGCTGAATTGTTAGATATTGATAGACGTGAATTGATAAATAAAAGCAAATAATTATATGACATTCAAAAATATACTTGATAAATTCCGCAAAGATGCACTTTCGGAAAAGGACAAAGGTGATAAGTTTGAAAAATTGATGCAGGTATACTTGCAGACCGACCCTAAATATGCCACCTTATTTTCAAAAGTTTGGCTTTGGACAGAATTCCCATTCCGTAAAGATTTTGGCGGTAAGGATACCGGAGTCGATCTAGTTGCTTATACGCATAATGGAGATTATTGGGCTATCCAATGCAAATGCTATGCAGAAAATGCAACCATAGACAAACCGGCGGTGGATTCGTTTCTTTCCACATCGAGCAGAAGTTTTACAGATACATCCGGAAAGACTACTACTTTTGTCCATCGCCTTTGGATTTCTACCACTAATAATTGGGGCACAAATGCCGAAGAGGCTATCCGTAACCAGCAACCGGCAGTTTCCCGTATCGGTTTATCCCATCTGGAAAGTGCTCCTGTCGATTGGGGTAAGTTGGAAAAAGGATTATCGGGTGAAGCATCCCGATTGGTCAAGAAAGAACTTTTCCCTCATCAAAAAACAGCATTAACAGAAGTTCATCATTATTTTAAGGATAATGACAGGGGAAAGCTGATTATGGCTTGCGGAACAGGCAAAACATTTACATCGCTAAAGATTGCAGAAAATGAGACAAACGGGAAGGGATTCATCCTGTTTTTAGTGCCGTCTATCGCTTTACTCGGGCAAACATTAGAGGAGTGGTATGCCGAAGCCGACGAACCGATAAAAGCAATATGTATTTGTTCGGATGCGGAAGTTTCAAAGAAGAAAACCAAAAGCGAAGATATGGATGGATACAGCACGGTGGATTTGGCATTGCCTGCTTCGACCGATGTCGAATCTATTATCAGCCAACTCAAAAATAATTCGCAAAACGATTGCGGAATGACGGTTGTGTTCTCTACTTATCAATCCATCGAGGTCATTGCAAAAGCGCAGAAAGCTTACAAACAGGAGGCTGGTGATAAAGCTATATTCGATTTGATTGTTTGCGATGAAGCCCACAGGACCACCGGTGTTACATTGGCAAAAGAAGACGAGTCTGCCTTTGTTAAGGTTCATAACAATGACTTTATAGAAGCAAAGAAAAGGTTGTATATGACTGCAACACCTCGCCTATATAGCGATGACAGCAAATCCAAAGCCGCACAGGGGGACGCTATTCTCTGTTCTATGGACGATGAGCGTATTTATGGCGGAGAGATTTATCGTATCGGATTTGGTGAAGCTGTCAATAAGGGAATGCTCTCTGATTATAAAGTTCTGATCCTGACTGTCAGTGAAAATGATATGCCTGTTGCCGTTCAGAAAATGGTAGCTAATCCGGAGAATGAGATATCGTCGGATGATGTATCAAAGCTGATAGGTTGTATTAATGCGCTTTCCAAACAGATTTTAGGGGATGCCGGTATCATAAAAGACAGTGATCCTGAGCCCATGAGGCGTGCGGTAGCTTTCTGCCCGAATATACAGGCTTCAAAAAAGATAACAAATACGTTTAATTCAACTCTGGAATCTTATTATTCGGAGTTGTCCGAAGAGCAAAAAGATAAGATTGTAGCTGTCGCCTCCGGTCATATTGACGGAACAATGGCGGCTACTATGCGCCAAGAAAAACTGTCGTGGCTTAAAAGTGTGCCTGAAGATGCAAAGGAGTGCCGTGTATTGACGAATGTTCGCTGTTTGAGTGAAGGAGTAGACGTTCCATCTCTCGATGCGGTCTTGTTTTTGTCGGCACGAAATTCGCAAGTCGATGTCGTCCAATCGGTAGGACGTGTAATGCGAAAATCGCCGGGAAAGAAATACGGATATATCATTATTCCGGTGGTAGTGCCTGCCGATGTTGCTCCAGAAAAAGCATTGAACGACAATGCTCGTTATGCGGTAGTCTGGACGGTATTGAATGCTTTGCGTGCTCACGATGACCGTTTCAATGCCACAGTCAATAAACTGGAACTGAACCGAAAGAAACCCGAGCAGATTGTCGTAAGCCGCCCCGATTATACAGGAAGCAGTAATAAGGAAGGATATTCTTCTGAAAAAGGCTCTGAATTAAATCGACAACTGACCATTCAATTCGAACAATTACAAAGTGTACTTTTTGCCCGAATGGTTCAGAAAGTCGGTGATAAACGCTATTGGGAACAGTGGGCAAAGGATGTGGCAGAGATTGCAGAACGCAATATCGAACGCATCAAACGATTGATTGAACACGATAAAGAACATCGTTGGGCTTTTGAGCAGTTTATGGACGGATTGCATAAAAACATAAATCCATTCATCACTGACGATGAAGCAATAGAGATGCTTTCACAGCATATTATCACCAAACCGGTCTTTGAAGCGTTGTTCGAAGGCTATTCCTTTGTAAAAAATAATCCGATATCGCAATCCATGCAAGCTGTCTTGGAATTACTGGAGAGTGATGTTATGGATAAAGACATTGAAATACTTCAGAAATTCTATGATTCCGTCCGTACCCGTGCGGATAAAATAGACAATGCAGAGGGAAAGCAAAGGGTAATCGTTGAACTTTATGATAAGTTTTTCAAGACCGCTTTCCCGAAAATGGTTGAGAAGCTGGGTATTGTTTACACTCCGGTTGAAGTAGTTGATTTCATCATCCGCTCGGTGGATGAGGTCTTGCGTAAAGAATTCAATCGCTCTTTATCAGATGAAAATATACATATTCTTGACCCGTTTACCGGAACAGGAACTTTTATTACCCGTCTGCTGCAAAGCGGATTAATTTCAAACGAAGATTTAGAACGTAAATACAGCAAGGAAATACATGCGAACGAACTTGTATTGTTGGCATACTATATTGCAGCCGTAAACATTGAAAATACATTCCACGACCTAATGAAAGGTCAATCGGAATACAAGGAGTTCAACGGTATATGCCTCACTGATACTTTCCAATTGGGCGAAAGCGATGCAAGCGAGAAGCTGTTTTCTGAAATGTTCCCTCAAAACTCGGAACGTGTCATTGAGCAAAAGAAAGCTCCTCTGCGTGTCATTATGGGCAATCCACCATACTCTATTGGACAGAAGTCGGCTAACGACAATGCACAAAATCAAAGCTATGCAAAGTTAGATGCCCAAATTGCAAGTACTTATGCAAAAGGAAGCAATGCTACATCAGTTAAAGCTCTTTATGATAGTTACATAAAAGCTTTCCGCTGGAGTACAGACCGCCTCGATCCGAAAAACGGTGGTGTTATAGCTTTTGTCTCAAATGGAGCTTGGATAGATGGAAATGGCATGGATAGTTTCCGCAAATGTTTGGAAAAGGATTTTTCTACCATTTATGTGTTTAATTTGCGGGGAAATCAGCGCACCAGCGGTGAATTATCCAGACGAGAAGGTGGTAAAATTTTCGGTTCAGGTTCTCGCACACCGATTGCTATAACGTTACTTGTAAAAAAGCCCAAAGCAGATGAAACTCCTGCTACAATATATTATCACGACATCGGAGATTACCTAAGTCGTGAAGAAAAATTGGCTATTCTCCGGAAATTCGGTTCGATTGAACATATAGAATGGCAACAGTTGAACCCCAATAAGTATGGCGATTGGCTTAATCAGCGCAATGATGCTTTTGAGAATTTCATTCCGCTTGCTCCTGAAAAGAAATTTGACTTAAGCACCAAATCAGTGTTCACCACTTACTCATTGGGATTAGCCACAGGAAGAGACGCTTGGGTTTATAATTTTTCTAAAAAACAATCAATGTTGACAGTGGAAAAGATGATTCATTTTTATAATGAACAAGTATCATCATTTCATCTAGCTAAAAACAAAAGTGAAAACATTTCAATAGATTCATATATTAATTTAGATTCAACAAAATTTAGTTGGAATAGGAATCAAAAAGAAGACCTACAAAAAGGGAAGATACATAAATATTATCCTGAAAATTTTACAATAGGTTTTTACAGACCATTCTGTAAGAACAATTTATATTTCGACAAGGATTTTAATGCAATGCTTTATATGAATAAGAGGTTATTTCCTTATTCAGGAGTAGAAAACAAGATAATATGTGTATCTGGATTAGGTGGAAATAAAAGTCATACAGTATTAATGTCTGAAACGATTGTTGACTTGAATTTTCTTGAGGCTGGAGTTCAATGTTTCCCAATGTATCACTATGAGGAACGTAAAATAGAGAGTAGAACTTTGTTTGATGATGCCGAGGATACCATTCAGAATAATTATATTCGTCGTGATGCCATCTCCGATTTCATTTTAGAACGTTGTCGCAAAGCCTACGGTCCACATGTGAGCAAAGAAGATATTTTTTACTATGTTTACGGCATTCTGCACAGCACGGAATACCGCACCGCCTTTGCCGCCGACCTTAAAAAGATGTTGCCCCGTATTCCATTAGTGGATGAGGCTCGTGACTTTTGGAGTTTCAGCAAAGCAGGCAGAAACTTGGCTGATTTACACTTGAACTACGAAACACAACCAGCAGCACAAGGTGTCATTGTTACTTATGGAACAATCCCACAAGATGAATTAGAAAAAGGATTGCAATCGGGTGAGCTAAAGGATATAAACTATCTGGTAGAAAAGATGCGTTTCCCATCCAAAGGCGACAAAAGTCGTATCATTTACAACAGCCAAATTACGATAGAAAACATCCCTCCCGTAGCTTATGAGTATGTAGTAAATGGCAAAAGTGCCATCGAGTGGATAATGGAACGTTATGCCATTACTACCCACAAAGATAGTGGCATCACCAACAATCCCAATGATTGGGCAACGGAGCACAATAATCCCCGATATATTCTGGATTTATTGCTTTCTGTTATTTCGTTAAGCGTGAAGACGGTGGAGATAGTAAATGGATTACCGAAATTAACCTTTTAAATATGGCAAAAGAACGTTCAGCGATAGCAACAATCAAAGGATATTATTATCAATTTGATTATTTTATCCTTCAGTTACTAAAATGCAATAATGAAACTGATTCCATTTGTATTGAAGGTATCGAGGATGTTGATTTAAGAACAGTTGATGAAACTACTGCTATTCAATGCAAATATTATGCAGGAACAGAATATAATCATTCTGTTATAGCTCAACCATTGCGATATATGTTAGATCATTATCTATCAAAAGCTAATAATGGTATAAAATATAAGATTTATGGGTATTACAAATCAGGTCAAGATAAACTTATATTGCCTATTAATATAGATTTTTTTAAAAGTAACTTTATAAGTCTAAAAGCATTTAAAGGTCTTTCGATAGAAGATAAACAAATAATATCATTTTTATCAAATTTGGAGATAGATATTGCAGCAAGAGAGTTTGAACAGCAAGAGACTGACATTTTTAATGAACTAAAAAGACTCTTTAGCTGTAATGATTTTGAAGCAGAATACTTTTATTACAACAATTCATTAAGAATAGTAAAAGAATTATCGACAAATCCGGATATTTCTCAAAGAAGAATAACAAAACGTGAATTTATTGATAAAATCAATAGTAAGGATATATTTTTCAACCAGTGGTTCTTGATAAAAAAAAGCATCAAAGAATATTGCTTAATGATTAAAAGAGAATATTTTTCTCCTTCAAATTTATCTCCTTTTGAACGTTTTTTCGTTATAGAGTGCGACTCGACAATTTCTGATACAGAAATAAAATCCTTACTAATCCAAATTGGAAATAAATATTCAAAAATAGAAGCAAAAAATACAAGTCCATTCTGTCCTTATGTATATCTATATGGTTTACCTGAGAATAAATTGAGAAATATTTTAAAAAGTCTACATGATGACAACTTTATTTTTATAGATGGCTACGATTATAGAGATGCTGAATTTTCAGTCAATTCAATTATTAAAAAGGCTACTTGTCACAATGGATTAAAACTTAAAATCTTGTACAATAAGGAAGACTTAGATTCTGTAATAGATAGCATACAAAAGACTCGAAAGATTTATCAATTTTATACAAGAATACCTTTTTATGAAAATACGAATCACGAACATATTAAGATATTAGTTGAACAAACAATTCATATCAATAAAATAATATAATTATTATGGTAGAACAAGAAAAAATTAATGCAGAAGTAATATCTGTATTTCCCAATAAGGTAAAAATATCAGTAGATAAATTAGAAGATTTCTGTTTAGCAGAAGAAAAGCTTAAAGTTGGTTCATATTTAAGAATCGCAGACAATGATAATGCTGTGTTAATTGCCATTATTGAGAACTTTTCCATTGAAGTTGGAACAGATAAGGAAGGAAATGCAACAAGAAAGTATATTCTTGAAGCTAATCCCTTAGGATTAATTCGTGGTGACAAATTTGAGCGTGGTGGAGATACAATAGCTATTCCACCTAAAAAAGTTGAGCCTGCTAGGAAAGAAGAAATTTCTAAAATTTATGAAGAATCTCTTGAGGCAAAAGACAAGTTCACTTTCTCTAAACTTTCTACAAATAAAGATATCTCGGTTCCTGTAAATGGTAATAAGTTTTTCAATAAGCATATTGCCATCGTAGGATCAACAGGTTCAGGGAAATCCCATACTGTAGCGAAACTAATTCAAAGTGCTACACATGAAAAAACAGGAGAATATTCTGGTTTGAATAATTCTCATATTATAATATTTGATATTCATTCAGAATACAAATCAGCATTTCCAGATGCAAACTTTATTGATATCAATAATCTTATACTTCCATATTGGCTTCTTAATGGGGATGAATTGGAAGAGCTTTTTTTAGAATCAGGAGATTTTAATAATTACAATCAGGCTTCTTTGTTACAAAAAGTGATAACTGAAAACAAGAAAAAATATAATTCAGAGCTAGAAAATATATCTTTTGATACACCCGTGAAATTTGTTTTAAATGAAGTAATCACCTGCTTGTCAAATCTTTCTAGAGAAACAAAGGATTATAAAAAGACAAATGAAATAGCAATAAAAGAAGCGCATCGGTGTTTTAATGATGAGTCAGCTAAAATCAATCACTACTTTAAGGAAATATATACATTTGAAGAGCCAAAGAGCCAAAATTACTCAAAGGGTACGTACGCAGACGGAAGTATTGATAAATTTATTTCTAGAATAAAAAGTAAAGTTAATGATAAAAGATTAAATTTTCTTTTAGGTGAAATCACAGAAAGCGTTACCTTCGAAGATACTTTAAAGCATTTAATTGTTTATGAAGAAACAAAACATTCCAATATCACAATTATAGACTTAAGTGGAGTTCCATTTGATGTGTTAAGTATTACCGTTTCTTTGATTTCAAGGATAATATTTGAATATGGTTATTTTTATAAACGACTAAGATGCTCAAAGAATGGTGAGGAAAGAATTAATAACGATGTTCCTATCTTACTTGTGTATGAAGAAGCTCACAAATATGTTCCTAATAGTGATTTGGCAAAATATCGGTCATCTAAACACTCCATTGAAAGAATAGCAAAAGAGGGACGTAAATATGGTGTATCTTTACTCTTAGCTAGTCAGAGACCTTCTGAAATATCAGAAACAATATTTTCTCAGTGTAACAATTTTTTAGCTATGCGATTAACAAATCCAAACGATCAAAATTATGTCAAGAGACTGTTGCCGGATACACTTGGAAATCTTATTGATAAAATGCCAACACTCAAAGCCGGAGAGTGTATATTAATAGGTGAATCAGTTATACTACCTTCAATAGTGCAAATAGATCGTTGTAGCCCAGAGCCATCGTCAAATGATATCCCTTATTGGAAATTATGGAAAGAGGAATGGAAAGATCTTAAAATAGATGAGATAAAAAAAGAATGGTATAAATAATAATAAATGAAAATAATCCATACTGCAGATTGGCATTTAGGGCAGACGTTTTTTGAATATGACCGTAAAGGTGAACATACTCTATTTTTGACGTGGTTTCGAGAGCAAGTGAAAGTTCACGAGGTGAATGTGTTGTTTACTGCCGGAGATTTGTTTGATATCCCAAACCTATCGGCTGAATTACAACGGCAGTACTATACTTTTTTCAAAGAGGTGACGGCGAAGAATTTCGCTCTGCAAATCATCATTATTGCCGGAAATCATGACTCGGAAGCCCAGCTCGAAGTTCTCAATTCGCTTTTGGTATCGATGGATGTTACTGTGTGGGGAATTGTCAAGCGTACCGAAGAGGGTAATATTGATTTCGACCATTTGATTGTACCGCTCGGTAAAAGAGAGTATTGTTTGGTTGTACCCTATTTGCGACAAGAGGATTATCCCGAATCAGATGCCTATGCAGAAGGAGTGCAAGTGATGTATAGAGAACTTTTTGATACACTACCTATGCCGGACAAAAGTAAACTTTTCATTGTAATGTGGTATTTGCAGGCTATGTGTTCGAAGATTTTGGAAAAAAACCGTGCCGAACGCACGATTATCGGAAGGTTAGAGTGTTTTTCGCCTGAAGTATTCGACGAAGAGATTGCATACACGGCACTCGGAAACTTGCACTGTACCCAAAGGGTGTCGAGGCATGAGAATGTCCGATATGCAGGTGCTCCGTTACCGATGTTATTTGCCGAAAAAATAACAAAGAAAGTGTACTGAAAAAAATATAATAGATTAGTATTGAAAGAATTCATGATATGGCAAAAGAAATAATAATAAATGATAGCGAGTACGCTCAAATATTACAGCTGGCAGTCTCTGAAATTCAGACCGCTCGCACTATCATTGCCCGGCAAGTAAACACTTCCGTCAATTCTGTATATTGGAATATCGGAAAGTTGCTCTTTGATAGAAATTTAGAGAGTGGATATGGTAGTGGCGTAGTTAAACGATTATCAGTGGATTTGAAAGAACAGTTTCCGGATATGGGATTGTCTCCTCGTAA
>ERZ507065.920-NODE-920-length-15015-cov-11.291310_pt1 | contig 15015 bp, 8 predicted proteins | sample MGYA00513785_ERZ507065 | MGnify/ENA metagenome assembly ERZ507065
GGAAAATCACTATGGATTTTTTCTTAGGTGTCCAACTTCATTTTACAATCAACCCATTTTTATGTTTTAAAAAATGGGAAATAAAAATTTTCACATTATTCTAACAGAAGATGGTAAATCATATCTTTTTATCTATTTTTCCTTTGGTGGGACTTATTGCACCGCATCAAGCTCCCTGTGAACAATTTTCGACAAAAGAAAGAGTCCGCTCCTTAAAAAGAGAGCGGACCCTTTTAGTTTTATATAATCACAGTACCGGGATAGTAGTGGTTCAAAATCTGCTTATAGTTATAGCCTGCATCCGCCATCCCTTTTGCGCCGTATTGGCTCATACCGATTCCGTGTCCATTACCGTTTACCCCGGTAAACACCCAGCGGGAGTTCGCAGAATCGTACGTAAAGCTTTTGAAATTGGTAGAGTAGAGTCCCCAGCTGTTTTCGTAAAATTGCTCTGCCGTATACGTCTTACCACAAAGAGTAATCGACTTTAGCCAGCCGTATTGGTCAAAAACACATCCTTGAATCCAATTACTGGGATCGTATCCCTCCGTACTGCCCCCTAAGGCCTTAATACCCTTTTCCAAATCGGAATTTTTAACATAGCATGTCATATTTTTATACTGCGTATCATATTTATTGTCCACATTTGTTAAGTAAGGCAATTCCACCCAACCATATGTATACGCTTTATTGGTAGTACCTGCCGAACTGGAGCCGTACACAGTAAGCGCAAGGTTACCATTATACTTAACCGTCTCACCTTTCACTTGAGCCACTGCATTACGCACAGCACTGGAAGGGACCATCAAGCTTAGTTTTACAGAAGGAATTTTACCTTGTCCAATAAGATAGCGCATATATGTATTTGCCGCTACTGCCTGAGCTTTATAGACCTCAGTGTTGTTCATTCCCCCCACCTCATTTTGGACAACACGCGTCAAAATGGTCTGTGCATTGCCCTGTACATTTTTCCCAATTCCTTGGTCATACACCTTCAGCGAATCAAAATAATCTGAATTGTAGCAGTAATTTAAATCTACATTTCCGTTGATTCCCGAAACCGAACCTTTACTAGTATACTGCCACATAGCGGCATCGTCTCCCAGCCCGTGAGAACCACTCCAATTTGCTACCCAACAATCATATCCTTCCGCTATCAGCTGTTTTCCGTCAAACCAGTTTTCGATATAACTTTCACTCGAATAAAATCCCGGCCGACAGCCCAATATGTTTTCTGTATATATCATTCCCATTCGAACCGCTTCCGTACGTGAAGCATATGTTGTTTGAGAATTGAACCACGCAGTATTGTTTTCATAGTCGATAAACATTGGCAAATCCAAAATGATTCCATCGTTTAAAACATTGTTCCACGCTACAGAATTTTTAATGATATTTACTTCCTGCAGTGCTTCACTCCCATTGAAAGCAACACTATACCAATAGGCACCCACATAAATTCCAGCGGCCCGAGCTTCGCGGATATTTCTTTCAAAATCGGGATCAATTGCATATCCGCCTGTTGCCGCGTCACCTTGCCAAGACATAATTCGGATAACTGCAAATTGAACGCCGCTCGTCCTTACTTGATTCCAATCGATTATCCCCTGATGGGAAGAAACATCGATTCCCTTATGAACTTCGCTGATCAACATACCTGTGCTGTCAAAAATATAGGTCACATTATCTATAACGGCCGTTCCTGTTTTTAATTGTTGATTGCTCGGATCAGCGTAATAGGTCTTTCCATTCACTGTCGCCCAACCGCCGTATACCAGTCTGCCGGACTCATAATAGCATTGATATCCGCCATAAATGGGAACAGAGCCCACGCGCATACCGTTTTCCACAGTAATATAATACCAGTCGCTTATGCTTGTATCTTCACGAACAGGAATATATACACTGCCCAAACTCAACTGCTGGTTCGGCTGTGCATAATAGTATTTTCCACCGATTTGCGCCCAGCCACCGTACAGCAGTCGGCCGTCATCCTTATAGGCCTGGTAACCGCCAAACATCGGAATCGGACCGGTCTGCATGCCGCCATCCAGAGTAATATAATACCAGTCATTAATGCTGGTATCTTCACGAACCGGAACACTCACACTGCCTAAGCTCAGTTGCTGATTAATCGAGTCGACATAATACGTTTTACCGCCTACCGTAACCCAACCGCCGTATACAAGCCGGCCAGACTCGTAATAACATTGATATCCGCCATACAACGAAACCGGGCCGGTCTGCATACCGCCATCCAAAGTAATGTAATACCAATCCTTTATACTGGCATCTTCACGCACCGGCACACTTACACTGCCCAGACTCAGCTGCTGGTTCGGCTGTGCATAATAGTATTTTCCGCCAATCTGTGCCCAACCGTTATGGAGCAAGCGACCATCATCCTGATATGCTTGATAACCGCCGAACATCGGAACCGGGCCAGTCTTCATCGCACCGGTTTCATCGAAAAAGTACCAATCTGTTGCGCCGAGATCTGTATTGGTTTTATCAATCGGTACAGTTTGACTTCCTTTCAAAGCCTCTCCATTCCGATAGTAATACCAGTTACCATTCACTTGTTGCCAACCATCAGGAACTATCGCATTTTCCTGCGGTGCATTTGCATCAGGGAGCATCTGCGATGGATTCTCTTCGGGAATCACGTCTACACCTGACTCTCCATTCGGAGTTTCCGACGGGACATTTTCTTCCGGCTTCTCTTGTTCAATCTCTTCGTCCGATGTTTCTGGCAGAACATTTTCTTCCGGTTTCTCCTGGTCAATCTCTCCGTCCGGAGTTTCCGACGGGACATTTTCTTCCGACTTCTCCTGGTCAATCTCTCCGTCCGGAGTTTCCGACGGGACATTTTCTTCCGGCTTCTCTTGTTCAACCTCTCCGTCCGGTGCTTCCGGCGGAACATTGCCTTCCGGTTTCTCTTGGTCTGCCTCCCCGCCCAGAGTTTCTGACGGGGCATTTTGCTCAACAGTACCTTCTGTCAACGAGTTTGATTGACTTTCCGATATATCGATTACCGCTACCGGCTGTGTATCTGAATTGCTTTCCAATGCAACATCGGAAATGGAGGTATCCAAAGCCAACACGGAAACCGATAATATGCTTACCAGTCCAAGCGTTAAAGGAAAGGCAAGCAAGTTCTTCCACTTCATTTCAACGACCTCCCTTATCATTCATCCTTTACTTCATGATACCATTCACTTGTATCGAAGTTCAATATTTCTGCAGGGTATGTAAATATTTTACAACTTCAGACGAATCACTCTGGTTTATCTAAATAATCTTTTTCTGTTTCCTGAATGATGTACTGAGGACGCCGCTTTACTTCGAGATATGTTTTCGCAAGATATTGACCTAAAATCCCTGTACAGAAAAGCTGTATACCGCCAACAAAAAGTATAATGCACACAAGGCTGGGCCAACCACCTACCGGATCTCCCCAGATCAAAGCTCTGACAAACACAAAAATGAGCATGGCAAACGCCAAAAAGCAGAACAGCAGCCCCATCACGGCTGCAACACTTAGTGGAACAGTCGAGAAAGCGGTAATCCCATCCAAAGAGTATACAAACAACTTCCAAAAGGACCATTTGGTTTGTCCTGCGGCGCGTTCAATATTCTTATATTCAAGCCATTTTGTACGGAATCCCACCCAACCGAAAATGCCTTTCGAAAATCGGTTGTATTCCTGAACAGACAAAATTGCATTTACCATTTGACGTGTCATCAAACGAAAATCGCGCGCACCATCCACAATTTCTGTTTTGCTGATTTTATTGATCAGTTTGTAAAACATCCGAGCAAAAAAAGAGCGAATCGGAGGCTCTCCTTCACGTGTTACTCGTCTCGTCGCCACACAGTCATACATTTTTGTCTGCAGTGTTTCATACATTTCGGGGAGCAACGCCGGGGGATCCTGCAAATCTGCATCCATAACCGCAACATAGTCGCCTTGCGCATGGGCTAACCCTGCAAGGAGTGCCGCTTCTTTCCCGAAATTCCGGGAAAAAGAAACATAATGAACGTTTGCGTCTTGCTGTGCCAATGACCGCATAATTTTCAAAGTATTATCTTTTGAGCCGTCATTGACAAAAATAAATTCGAAATCCACTTCGGGCAAACTTGATTTCATTTCAAGTATCGCCTGATAGAACAGCGGCAGGGACTCTTCTTCGTTATAACAAGGAACAACGATGGAAATTAAACTCATTTTAACTACACCTCAGCGAAACACCAATTCTGTATTTTCAGGCAGCCCATAATACGAAAGATACCATTCTGTCCCCTCTTCCGAAGGCAAACATCCTGCATACGCTTCATTGGGCACATTTTTCAAAACAATTGCACCTTCCAGCTGATTGGTCTCCTTATATATTTGCGCCGTCTGGCGCATGGTTTGATCGTTTTCCCGCAATACAATCGCGTTGCTGCGGTAGCCCTGAAAAATATTCAATGCATTGATCGAACCAGCAACGAAAAACACACACGCAATACCGACTACAATTTTTTTGACAGACGGCATTTCACTCATAGCGCAAGTAAAAACATTTGTAATCAACGGAATTGCTGATATAAAGAACGGAAGCACCAAACGGAGCGGAAGCGTAGGAGAAAACAGCATTGCAATCGCGCAGGCTCCACCTCCCAGAAAAAGAAACAGAATCGCCCGATTTTCGGCAAAGAAGTAAAACATCACCGAGGTTATAACCATCCAAACCATCAGCAGGCCCAAAATAATATCGCATGCAAGCTCATTAAGCCCTAAAGCCTGATTGAATAAATCAAACAGCCCCTTCTGCGTAACCAGCATAACCACTGCACTGCCCGTCCACAGCACACAACAGATACTCCAAAAACCTTTCAGCCACTTCTTTTGGCTTCTGCACACCAAGATATACGACATACCGCCAAAAGCAATCGCCAGTATGCTCATAAAAAGGAATGTGTTCTCCGAAAAAAAGTACCGCATCCAAAAGGGCAAATTATATGCAGGATCTACCACACCATGCACCAGTTCATTCCGCTTTTGATTTCCCGGTGCAAGCAAAACCATCGCTGCGCCTAACCCGGAAGAAATGATCATCGCGAAATCAAACCAGAAAGCCTTGTGCTGCCGAATCATCTTTTCTACAGAAACTGCACCGATTGCAATACATGTTACAAGGGCTGTCTGTTCCTGTGAAAATCCTGCGCAAAACGCCCCCAACAACAGCAAAACTTTTTGCCGTGCTGAAAATCCTGACAAGTGAGAACTGTAACATTTCACAGTTGGAAATAAAACCACAAACGGCCACACATATCCTGCCGCAGCGGCAAACCAATAGGTTCCGTCCTGATGCACCGGCTGCTGAATCAACAGAAAGCTAATTACCGGTATACCGACACTGACTATTTTGGCAAGTGTATTCTCAGCTTTTTGCGCCAGCTGGCTGCTGTAATACAAAATCAATGTAATCACAACAGACTGTACCAACCGAATCATCCACAGGCCAATATGAGACGCCAAAATATAAAAGAAATAGAACAAAACTCTGCCGCCCCATTGCCACCAATGCAAGATGCAAAATGATAAAATATCCAGCAAACCATAATTTGTTCCCGTTACACCCGGCACTGCAACAGAATACGAGAGTGTTGCATAGGCATAATCATCAAAATAGAAGAATACCGACTGATGATGCAGCAATATTGCACCAAACACCATCAGCCAAAAAATCATTTCCCCTTTTCTTTGAATTTTTGCCATAATTTAACTGTACGTCCTTTCATCGTGCCTTGAGAAAATCAAATTTCAAGCAGACAATCTTTATTCTGCTCGGTCGTCATGCCGGGACGGTATGAATGCATTTCCCATTTTTTGTTCCATTTTTCCTCAAAGCGCTTCAAATTCACTTTAAAAACTGTTTCATACTTTTTCTTGTCAAGCTTTTTAAAGGTTGCGCCATCCTGATGGTGGACAAACGCATCATCAACGATTGCCATTCCCCATCCTGCAGCGCGCACTGCTTCGCTGTAATCGTCGTCTTCGAACATACCGACCTTGTATCCGTCATCCAGCATTCCGCATTGCTGAATGACGGATTTGCGGATCATCGTACAGAACAGCGCCAGCGCCTTCACATTGCGAAACTCTTGGCCGTTATGTGCCCATGTGTAACGATAGGCAAACTGCTCAAGGCCGTCCAAATCGTGATACTCCACTGCCACTTTTGCCTCATTTCCAATGGAGTTTGTGACAGGACCGCACATTCCGAGATGGCTGTCGTTCTGCAGATGCTTCGCCATTGCTGTAAGCCAGCCACGCGTGGGAACTGTATCGTTATTCAAAAGCACGATATAATCTCCGCTTGCGGCCTGAATGCCGACATTGTTGCCGCCCGCAAAGCCAAGATTGTCCTCGTTCAGAATCACTGTGACATTCTCGATATTCTGAGCATCCAGTTCCTTGAGCCAATCTCTTGTCCCGTCAACAGAAGCGTTGTCCACAAGGATCAGTTCATAGTTCGGATATGCCGTTTTGCTGAGAATCGTTTCGGTGCACAGCTTATTCAGCTTCAAATTGTTGTAGGTCAAAACGATAACGCTGATTTTCGGAACAGCTGTCCGCATCATATCGGCAAAGGCCTCATAGCGATGCTGCCAATCGTTTTCCCGTGCAAATGCAGCACACTCTTCCGGGCCGGCCAATGTATCTGTGCCGTTCAAACAAGCCGTTACATATTGCAGGAATGTCTCGTCATCATTGGCCATATACACGTACCGATCCCGGAACGGCATCAGCTCCGGAATCTCCGTTGCAACAACTTTTTTTCCTGCGCTGAGATATTCATAAAACTTGACCGGATTGGTCGCCTTGATCAAATCCGTTGAAGTGTCAAACGGAATGAGGCAAACATCAAACGTCTTCAGGTACGACGGCAGTTCCGAATACGGCTGTTCTCCCAAAAGCTTAATGTTGCTCTGCGACTGGAGCACATCTTCCCACTCCGTAACGGCACCCACGATCACGAAATCGCATTCAGGCAGATGTTTGGCCAAATAGACGATCTTTTCGGCATCGAACCAGTGCGCAACTGCGCCGTAATAACCTACGATTTTTCGTTCTTTTTTCGCATTTGCGCCGAACGCTTCATGGAAATGGTCATACTCTGTTCCGTTGCGCACAATGCCGATCGGGCCTGTAAAATACTTTGCAGCGATATCCGCCAAAAATTGAGAAGACGGAATTACCAGATCGCATGTTTTCAAAAGCTTAATGCAGTTTTCGCCGACATTTTTCTCTGCCGGTGTCAGGAAACCGGTATAATCATCCATGTAATCGACGACCATTTTAAACCCGAACTCTTCCCGCAAATAAACGGCGGCATTTACCCAGTTCGGATAATCGACGATCGTAATGGCGTCCCGAATGCCATACTTCCAGAGCAGTTCTTTCAAGGCTGCCTGAATGCTTTCCGGATTTTCAGACCAATCTGTTCCGTAAATTGCCGTTGCATCCGAATTAAAGAAATCTACAATATACAGATTTTCGCTCTGTTTGTGTACAGACGCGGGACGATGGGAGTTCGCGTTGATATAAAACACTCGGTGACCATTCTCGGCAAAGCGAACGGCAAAATGCTGCGGACGCTGGAAGCGGAAATCATAGTCGATCACCGACAAAATGATCACGTCATGCTTCTGATAGGAAGCAGGTAGTTTGACAGCTCCATTGCTGGAAAGCAATTTTCCGAGTGTTTCGCCGGATGTAGAAGCCGATACTTCTGTCGCGTCTGCCCGATTCTCAAGCTGGGACAAAAGTTTTTTATCTCCGCACGTAACGAAAGTTGCACGCTCCAACAGCGCTCCATGTACCTGCTCATACACCGTGTCATACAGTGTTGCGCGGTTGGAATCGCCGGAGAGATGATACCAGATTTTCTTTTCCGGAACAGCATCCGCAAACGCAACATTTCCGGCCCATCCCAACAACAACACCGCGGGCTCAATCTGAAGCGCACGCAGCAATTCCGTCTGCGGCACAAGCAGCAAACGCTCGGAAACTTGCTGTACACAAGTTACATCATTGCTCGCCAACAGACACAGCCACCCGGCTTTTGCCATTTTATCAAACAGAAAATATGCATCATCTATTGCCCTGCGATCCTCCACGCAAGGCGATGCCAAAACACCCTTTGCCAGAACCGTGCGAATCTGGCGCACGATTTCCCGGCTTACGTTGGTCTCACAGAATTGATCTGCAATCGCAGAAAAACGCGTCCGATCATTACGGATATATTCCAAAAATGCACTTTCCAGGAAGCCTATGTTTTTTAAAACACCGGCCTCTTCCATCTGCTTTTCTTTCGCCAATCGTTCTTCAAGACTGAACGGCTGTATGCTCGGAACAGCCAGCGCAGCCTGCAGTGTATGATAAACACTGTTAAGCGGCTGGAATCTTCTGTCCGCCATTTCATCCGGACGATGCAGCAACCAGCGCAGAAAATGAATTTTTTCCGTAACATTCCCAAACAGCAGCTGACATTTCAGGCGGCTCCAAAAATGAAGCAGCTTAAAGAAGCTGGAATTCAGCATCTGTTCACAGTACTGTGTTCCCTGCACCATAAACGCCGCTGCCTGCTGCTGCTGTGCCGCATATTCCCGAAGAGTTTTTTCCGCAAGCACCGTCAAGGCATCCATGTGTTTTTGTTGTTTTTGCAGCAAAGCGTCGGCCGCTTTCAGTTTTTCCTGTTTTGCATTATTCTCCTGTTCGCACGCGTCGATAAGCGCCTGCAGTTTTTCCGTCTCTTCCTTCAGCTCTTGATTCTTTTCCTGCAACAAATCGTTATTTTGGCGCAGAATTTCGTTTTCTTTTTCCTTCTGCGCGTTCTTTTCGCACTCCTGCTGCTTTTCGCTCAGCAGCTGATCTACGTGTCCGATTTTATTGTCCCGTTCAATTTCCGTTCCTTTCAGCCGGTTCTCGGTTGACTGCAGCAGTTCATTTACCCATAAAATTCCTTCATGCCGCATGGTGTTCGTCTCATCCGGATAATTCTTCTCAAACAATTCCAGATCTTTGCCCGTAAAAGCAATTTTGTCCATATATTCAATATTGCGGTAGTAGACTTTGCACGCAGGGATTTTTTTCAAAGAACAGTGATTGGACAGCACTGCCGCATGTTCAAACAGCGCAAGATTGAAGCGCTCATCAAAAAAGCCGACCTTACGCTTTACAAGCCAGCATCCTTCAGAAATAGAAATCTTATTGTAACCGCGCTTTTTTCTGCTCTCGCTGAAAGAACCCGCGATATAATACAGCGAATCTGTCTGATAATCCCAGCCCAGTGTATTTTCGCCCGCGCAGCCTGCGCTTTCCTGTGTGCAGATGTAGCAATCTTCATGCAAAGGCAGTTCTTTCTTCAGGTTTACAAAAAACTCAGAATCAAGCGTCGCATCAGCCTTGCAGAACAGCACATACTCTCCCTGTGCTTGCTTCATTCCCAGATTGTACATTGCAGGCAAATTTCCCGCGGAAGGATAAACGTTTACCTGTTTTCCCTGCCAAAGGAACGGAACCGATTCCTGGCTTTCCGAAGTAACCAGAATCACTTCACTCAAAACGCCATCGCCTTGTGCCAAACTATCTTGCAGCAGATGCAGATACTCTTTTTTATCATTACAAATAATAACAAGCGAAATCAAATTACTTCCTCCAACTTCACAACCGAATCAAACACTCATGGACAATTTTTTCAATTGCCTGCCCCTTGCTTCCGCCGTTCAATTCTTGAATCACCATTTGATGAATCTCTTCCGGAACGTCAAACGTGACCAAATTACAAACTTCTTCCTGAATCTGTTGTTCGCTGGTGCAGCACAATGCGGCACCCATATCATACAGCGGCATCACAGTATGCATCAGATCCTGCCGATTAAACAGCAAAATCGGTTTTCCGAGCAAAGCCGCGTCAATCGCAACCGTAGAATAAAATGTCATCACAGCAGCAGCCTGATGCAGCAGCGTAACCGTGTCCACATTACGCACCAAATGCAGATTCGGGATCTCGCTTTCCAATTCTTGCAGCGCATCCGGCATCTCACCCGGATGCGGTTTATAGACAAACTGAATGTCCGGATATTTCTGCAATTCTGCTCCGGCTTTTCGAACAGCTATCCTCGGGTCATACTGCAGCGGAATATCTTTTGGGCATTGGCCGCAAAATACGAACCATTTTTTATCAATATCCAGTCCGGCCATCTGCGCAAGTTCGGCACGGTCTGTCTGCTGTAAAATTGTTTGATCAAACTGCGCACTTCCGGTAACAACAATATTATCCATCGGCACCTGCAACAACAAGTGCAGCTGTTTGGCAAAATAGTTTCCCCAATATAAATAGCAACCCGCTTCTGCCGGAGCTTCCCGCAGCCGATGCGCCAAAGGTGCATGCTGAAGCGCCAGTGCTAGGATATTCCTTTTTTTGCAATAGTGAAACATTGATTCCATGAATCCGCCGCTGTCAATCGTGAGCAACAGATCCGGCGTTTCCTGATCCAAAAGATACTGCAATGCATCAATGGCAAGGTCGGTATCCCAATCTGCCATTCTTGTCAGTGAAGAATATTCATCCACACGATGATACGCAATGCCTTCCGCCTTGCAGTATTCCACTTCCTGAATACTACAAACTACAACCTGAAGTAAAATATCATTTCTTATCAGTAGTTGTTTTACAACCGGAACTAATTTCTTAAATCCCTGTATTGTACAGGAAAACACAAGAATCTTTTTCACAATCATTTTCACCTTAGTGCACATATCATATTTTTCTTTCTACCATATTCCGGAGAAAAGTAGCTTTGCAGTCGAATTGGTTTATATAAATTATGAACATCACTTAACTTGAAACCGCATTATCTCTATCCGTATAATTTTCTAAAATCCATTCTTTCGCAATATATAAATCAATCTCTTTATGAATATCAATTGATTCTTCTATTTCATAATACGCAATATTGTTCCCCATAAAAGTCCATGGTGGTTGTCCCTGGCCCCTATTATAAAGCATTCGATGCACATTTAAAACCCAAAAATTGTGCGCTAAAAAATAACATTTGGGCAAATCTTGTCTATTAGTTGAAACAAAATTTGTCACTTCCTTTTCATAAGGTTGCAAGCGACCTTTTTCATCTATTTTTTTTGCTCTTAAAGGATGATGATCATTGTCCTGATATACGGGAACCACAGCACTAAGAGACATATCTTTTTTCATCATTTCAACACAAGTATCAATCCATTCTGACTTTATTGTTACGTTATTCGCTAACGTAACCACTAAAATTTCAGGTAATGTATACATTTTTTTAATAAATTCTAACGCGTGGAAAATGCATTCTATATGTTGACTTTCCGGTCGCGCTAATTTCTCTGGACGTTGAATAGGAATATGACCAAGCTCTTCTGCAATACTTAAAATTTTCAAATCATCACTACTGCAAAATCGACGTGAAATAGTCTTTGCATGATTTGTGGCATTTGCGGGATAATATAACACAGGATGTCCCAAAATTTCCAAAATATTTTTATCTTTTAATGTATTATTTCCTCGCCCTGTCAAGAGTGCATAAACATTCATATTGTCATATTTTCTCCTATTCTATTAATCTACATTTATCAATTAATTTCACTCTAAGAGAACAATAACATTAATTTTTTTATCCGCGTTTTCCAATCATTTTCTCTTGCAAATTGAACACATTCTGTTTCATCAACAAGTGTAGTTTTGTTCTCTAAACACAACCTAACTTTGTCCACAAATGCATCATCGTCGTTTTCGCAATACACATACTTTCCGTTATAGGACATCAACTCCGGAATTTCAGTTGCAACAACCTTTTTCCCGGCGCTGAGATATTCGTAGAACTTCACCGGATTTGTCGCTTTGATCAAATCCGTGGAAGCGTCAAACGGAATCAGACAAACATCAAAATCCCGCAACACTTCCGGCAGCTTGTCATACGGAACAGCATCCCACAACTCTACCTTTGCAAGCTGCTGCAATCTGCGGCGCACCGTCTCATCTGACACGCCGACCAAACGGATGCAAATGTCCAAGTCGCTTCGGCTCAGCGCTTCAATCTTTCCGCAGTCAAACCAGGTAGACAATACACCGTAATACCCCACGACCCAAGGCCCTGCTGCCCGTTTTTCCTGCTTTGCCGCACAGGCGAAATGCGCACAATCCGTACCGTTGCGCAAAAGCTCTACCTTGCTCGAACCACTCTGCCGCGCCTTTTCTGCCAAATACACAGAAGTCGCCAAAGTCAAATCCGCGTTTTTCAGCATGCGCACAGCCATGTCGCGCACATTCTCCTTGTCCGCATGATCAAAATCCGCGAAATCGTCCAAATAATCCGCAATGATCCGTGCGCCAAACTCCTGCTGCAGCATCTCGGCGACCGGCTGCCAAAGCGGATGCTGGATTATTACCTGCAAGCGATCGTTTTTCTGCCATACTAAAATTTTCTGCACGGTACTGCGGACATCTTCTACAAGTTGCGGATAAGCCTGCGCCTGCGCAGCCTGATAAATCGTCGGTGTTTTATAGGTGTTTTGCAAAGTGATTACATTGACACTTCCGACACGGACAATTTCCTCTCGGTCCGGATGCCGCGCGCCAAACTCCGCATTGAAATAAAACACCGCTTTTCCGTTTGCGGCGCATCCGTTTGCCAGATGCTGCGGCCGCTGGATCAGAAAATCAAAATCGATTGTTCCGAGAAACAACACCGTAACATCCGACTTTTCCGGCACGTCATACCGGCGAAAACACATCAGCTCACGCCGAATGGTCTCTGCCTTTTGTTCCAATCCGACAAGCGGCTGAAAACGGACATCCGGCTCACCGCCCCGCACAAATCGCAGCAACGACTGGCGCTCGCTTTTTCCGGCAAACAGCTGCCGCGGAATACGGGACAACAATTCTGCCATGCGCGACGAACGGTTGCGTCCTGCAGCTCTCGCCATCTCCTCCATCTGCGCGACCGTATTCTCCATTTGAACGATACGTGCATGCAGCATCTCATCGCGGTTTCGCAATGCATTCTCTCCTTCCGGACAAAAGCGATCAGGACATTTTCTCACTGTACCAATCCAAAAGATGTTTTGCAATGCGCTCCGACGCATGTCCATCCCCATAGGGGTTTACAGCGTGCGCCATCTTCTGGTAATCTTCTTCGCTTGTAATGAGTTTTTCGGCTTCCTTCACAATGTCACTCGTCTTTACGCCGACCACTTTCACTGTTCCCGCTTCAACAGCTTCCGGACGTTCTGTCTCTGTGCGCAACACCAAAACAGGAACACCGCAAGCCGGCGCTTCTTCCTGCAGGCCGCCAGAATCCGTCATAACCAAAAAGCTGCGGCTCATCAGATTGTGCATATCCTCAACGTCGAGCGGCTCAATCAGCCGTACACCTGCACAGTCGCCAAGGATACCGCGTGCGGTTTCGCGTACAGCAGGATTCAAATGCATCGGATAAATGAACAACAGATCCGGAAATTCCTGCGACAGTTCGCGAATGGCGCGGCAGATATTCTCCAGCGGTTCACCCAGATTTTCGCGGCGATGCGCCGTTACGAGCACAACGCGGCGGCCGTCCATATTCTCATTGCGCAGCTGCTCATTTTTGTATTGATAATCTTGGCGAACCGTTGTTTTAAATGCATCGATGACAGTATTCCCCGTCACAAATACGTTCTTTACAACTGCTTCGCGTTCCAAATTGCGGCGATTGTTTTCCGTAGGAGAAAAGTGCAGTTCTGCAATACGACCCGTAAGGCATCGGTTCATCTCTTCGGGGAAAGGAGAATACTTATCAAACGTACGCAGACCCGCTTCCACATGCCCTACTGGAATCTGCTGATAAAACGCAGCCAAAGCAGCCGCAAAAGAAGTTGTTGTATCGCCGTGCACCAAAACAATATCCGGCTGAACCTTCTTAAGAACCTCTTCCAGCTTCATCAAAACATCCGCAGTGATGGTGGTCAGCGTCTGACGCGGCCGCATGATGTCCAAATTATAGTCAACTTTTGTATCAAAAATGTCAATCACCTGCTGCAGCATCTCACGATGCTGGCCTGTCAGGCAAACGATGCTTTCAATATTAGAATTTGCCTCCAATTCTTTTACCAAAGGGCACATTTTGATTGCCTCCGGCCGTGTACCAAAAACACTCATAACCTTCACTGAAAATACCTCCAGTTTTATAGCAAATCAGCTTTAATTGTTTATTACAAATGATATTAATTATAACATATAATTCTTCGCTTGTCTCGAATTTCTGCAATTTTCGTTTTTCCTTCAGATGCCCCTCTTTTATGCGCTACAAAAACCACATAAGAGCCGACCGAGCCACTTTTCTGCTCATGAGTCGGTCACTTTTTCGAACTTCTTACTTGTAAAATATTTTATAACAATTGTGACGTTTCCATCTGGTTTTTCGTAATTTATTTTGATATATTATTAGGAACAGCATTTCAACGCGAGAGGACGATTGAATTGGGCATCCAATTTACGCATAATAAATTCCGAATTGCCGTAGCAATTTTAATATGCATCCTTTTTCTTTGCCTGCTACCTCAGCTTTTCTTCCCAGCCGACCCCATCCAAACAGGAGCATACGCCTCCACCTATACAGCGAACGAAGCCGCCTCCTGGGACACGGTCTTAAGCGCACACCCCGATATGACTCATGAGGAAATGATCTTAATATCACAGCGGTTTTCCGCCTTGATTCGTCATCCGCAAGCGCTGAATGTCCGCTTAACCTCTTTGTACCCGTTGAGCAATGGCGAATTGTATATTCTTTTATACGATGCCAACGGCAACCTAATTTTACAAACAGCGTTGCCCGTCACGGAACTTTTCTCCAGTACTGGTGCAAAGCTGAAACCGCCGACGCGACTTAAACCTGGGACTGAATACCGTTTGGTCCTCAGCAGCCGGGCTCCCTCGGAGGATT
>ERZ507065.924-NODE-924-length-14901-cov-16.030917_pt1 | contig 14901 bp, 14 predicted proteins | sample MGYA00513785_ERZ507065 | MGnify/ENA metagenome assembly ERZ507065
GATTACGAAATGTCGAAGAAAGCGTCCATCTTCGCGGCGCTCCAGCTTTATCTGGACTTCATCAACATCTTCCTGTATATCCTGCGCCTGCTGGGCCGCCGCAGCAGCAGCAACTGATTTTTGATTGCTCCGCAATAAAAACCCATCTCAATAACAACGGAAAGCTTGCCTGACCGGCAAACACACAGAGATTCGGCTGTGTGTTTCGGTCAGGCAAGCTTTTTCTATGCCAAAAACACCACTGTTCACTCCTGCTTACAGGGATTCAGCCGCAATGGTCTCCCCCAACAAGCTTCCCATTGTTAAAAGCGCCGCACGGCATGCCTGCTTACAGAGATTCAGCCGCAGCGGTGTCCCCAGCAAGCTTCCCATTGCTAAAAAATGCGGCGGCGGCGAGGTCCGCTTCGTCCGGATGAGACAGCGCGCGGTCGAAATTTTCCAGCATGCGTTTTGCGTTGGCGTTTTCCGGGTCCTGCTCCAATTGCGCGGCAAAGCGTGCGCGCACGCTGCCGGGCATCCGGCCCTGACACATCCAGCCGCCCAGATATACGGCGTCCGAGGGCAGCAGCTTTTTCACATTCTCCAGCAGCATATTGAAATAGTCCGGGTCCCCGCCGAACCCCGCCGTACCGAACAGTGCCACCTTTTTGCCGCCGCACAAAGGCAAAAACCCGGCCATGTCCTGTGCGCATGTGCCCTTGTCTGTCCAGAATCCGGCGAATATCACGTCCGCGTCAAGAGCCTCCGGCGCGGGTGCGCCGCGGTAAACGCAGCCCTCCGGCGGCAGCGCGGCGGCAATGGCGTCCGCCACGGCCTGGGTATTGCCCGTTTTACTGCTTGTCACGATGGAATATGTCATAAAAATCAAACCGTCCTTTCCTGGTGCGTCCCTGTGCGGGCACATCCGCGGCCACGCCGCGGCCGGCCGCCTCTTCTGCTTCGCCGCCCGTCCCACAGGCGGCTGCTTTTATTATGTACCCCTTCCCCGCGTTTTGCAACCGTCTTCCGCTGTTTTTTCGTTGACAAATGTCACGGAATATGATACCGTAAAATAAACGACAATTGTCAACGAAAAAGGAGGGACCGGACAATGCCGAAAAAACCGCTTGAAAAACTGCCGGAGGCTGAGCTGGACGTGATGCTCGCGCTGTGGACGCACACGCAGCCCGTGCGCACCGCACGCCTGCTGGAGGACCTTGCGGATAAGGCGTGGTCGCTTTCCACGCTTAAGGTCCTGCTGGGCCGCCTGGCGGACAAAAGCTTCGTGGAAGTAACGCGCGAGGGCCGCTTCACGCTGTACCGCGCACGGGTGCGGGAGGAAGACTACCGCCGCATGGAGACAAACGGCCTGCTGCGGCGCTACTACAAAAACTCCGTGGCGGGTATGGTCGCCGCGCTGGTGCAGGACGAAGCGCTTACCGGCAGCGAATTGGCAGAGCTGAAAGAACTGCTGCGAAAGGCGGGCGAGCCCGGTGCTGAATGACCTGTTTTACGCTGTGCTGGGCATGCTGCCCTGGACATGCGCGCTCATCGCGGCGCTGCTGGTACTGCGGCATTTTGCGCGTGCCGCGCTGTCCGCACGGTTCTTCCGGCTGGCCTGGCTGATCCTTGCCGTCCGCCTTGCGCTGCCTGTCAGCTTCGCGGTGCCGGTGCAGGACAGGCCCGCGCCGTTGTCCATCCCGCTCCCCACGGCCGCCGTCCGGCAAGCGGCGCTCCCCGCCGCCCCGGCAGAAAGCGGCGGCGCACAGCAGGCGGCGGCCTCCGGGCCCGGTAAGGCTGTGCCCGTTCCTTCGGCCCCCGCCCCGGCGGGGCCGCTCCGCTCCCGGCCCGGGCTTGCCGGGGCCGTCTGGCTGGTCGGCGCGGCGCTGTGCCTGGCCGCGCGCCTGGCTGCCTATGGGACGTCCATGCGCCGTCTGCGCCGTGGGCGGGTGCCGCTTGCGGACGAAACGCTTGCGGACGCCTGCCGCGCCGCCTTCGGCCGGAGCATGCGCGTCTACGCCGTGGCCGGGCTGGATACGCCCATGCTGGCGGGCCTTTTGCGTCCGGCTGTCTATCTGCCGGAGGGCGCGGGCCTGCGCGCGGACACGCTGCCCTATGTGCTGGCCCATGAAGCGCGCCACCGGAGCGCCGGGGATATCCCCTTCCAGTTCGTGCTGGCGGCCGCCTGTGCCCTGCACTGGTTCGACCCGCTGGTGTGGTGCATGGCCCGCGCCGCGCGGCAGGATATGGAGCTTGCCTGCGACGAAGCCGTGCTGGCAGGCCGTGACATGGCTTACCGCAGGGCCTACGGCGCGGCGGTGCTGGACGTGCTGGCGTCCGCGCGCAGGCGGCGCATATCCGCGCTCACCACCGGCTTTGCCTCGGGCGCAGGAGAAACCAGACGCCGCTTTGCAGAAATGCTCAGCCTGCGAAAAAAGCAGCGCGGCACGCCGCTTTTGTGCCTTCTGCTGGCCCTTGTGGTGCTGGCCAGCACGCTCGTTGCCTGCGCAGCCCCGGCCCGGTCGGATACCGCCGCGCCTGTTTACAAGGGCGGCACGCCCCAGCCCACGGCCGGAGAAGCACCGGAGGAACGGCTGGAACGCCTGCGCGAAGAATTACAGACGCTCCAGGCGGAAATCGGCCGCCTCGAAGCACTTGCCGCGCAGGATAGCTCCTTAGAGGAAATACAGCGGCAATATCTGCAGGCGCAGCAGGAGTGGGCAGAATGGTCCGCCGCCGTGCCTGAAGGCGCGCCGTCCGGCGGCGCGGCCCAATTCGCCTGGCCCCTGCCGGGTTACACAACACTTTCCTCTGATTTCGGTACGGCGCGCAGGGTATACGGCGCAAAGGACGTACACACCGGCATGGATATCCCCGCCCCGGCGGGTACGCCCGTCTACGCCGCGGCCGACGGAGCAGCCAGCCTCAACAACCACTGGGTGATGGGCATTTCCGTCAAGCTGGATCACGGCGGCAGCCTGGCGACGCTGTACGGCCATCTGTCCGCGTGCGCGGTGAAGGATGGCGACCTCGTGGAAAAAGGCCAGCTCATCGGTTATGTGGGCAGCACAGGCAACAGTACCGGAAACCATCTGCATTTTGAAGTGGACCTGAACGGCGACCCCGTTTCGGCGTGGCCTTACCTCAATGCCGAATAGGAGGTTTTCCGCGGATGTACAAAAAAGGAATGCGGCGCGCCGCCGCTCTGCTGGCCGTTTGCTGGCTGGGGCTGCTGTTCCGGGCGGCGGCCGAAACGCCCGCCGAAAAGCTGGAGCGGCTGCGTGCCGAGCAGCAGGCCATCGAGCAGCAGATCGAGCAAAACCGGACCGACGCCGCCCGCGCCGGAGACCTTGTGAACCTGTATACGGCCAAGGAGCAGAACGTCAAAGCCCAGATCGCGGTGCTTCAATTGAAAATACAGGAATGTGAAGCACAGCTTGCCGGCACGCAGGCCCAGGTGGCAGCCAAACTGCTGGAGGTGGACCGAAGCACCCAAAGCTTTGAGGCGCGCATGAAGGGCATGTACGAAATGAGCCGTCAATCCGGCCTTGCCGTTCTGCTGGGCGCGGACAGCCTCTCTGAGATGCTCACATTCGGAGAATATTTGCAGCGCATCGCGGTGCGTGACACACGGCTCATCGCCGAGCTGACAGCCCGCCGGGAAGAGCTGGCCGCCCTCGCCGCGCGGCAGCAGGCGGAGCTGGACGCGCTGGACGCATCCAATGCGGAACTGGAAGCCGCTGCAAATGAATATGCCGCGGCGCTGCAGCAGGCAAACGCCCGGCTTTCCGCCGCGCAGGCAGCCGAGCAGGCCGGCGCGGCCGCCTTTGCCGCCAAGGAGCAGGAGATCGCCGCGGCGGAACGGGAATACGCGGAATGGGCCGCCCAAAGCGACAACGACGCGCCCGAATACACAGGCGGCGCGTTTTACTGGCCGCTGCCGGGCTATTCCACCGGCTCGCCCATGGGCTGGCGCACGCTGAACGGCGTACAGGAATTCCACCGCGGCATGGATATCCCCGCGCCGCTGGGTACAAAAATCTACGCGGCGGCGGACGGTGTTGTCAGCACAAAAGCACACTACACGTACGGCACCTGTGTCAAGCTGAGCCATGGCGGCGGGCTGGTGACCATTTACGCCCATATGTCCGCCTGGGCCGAGGGCATCGCCGACGGCGTCCCTGTCAAGCAGGGCCAGCTCATCGGTTATGTGGGCCGAACGGGCCGCGCATATGGATACCACCTGCATTTCGAGGCGAACCTGAACGGCGCGCCCGTGGACGTTCGCGATTATCTGGGGTAGCGCGTTCGTTTTGCCCGGCGGCCACGCGCAGAAAAGAACAGCGGCCCGCGCGTCCAGGCAACGTGCGGCCGCTGTTTTTGTATGCGGAAAAGGCTGTTCAAGGCAACGGATAAGATATGCCGTCTATTTCAATGGCCGCGACTGCCTCAGGGTCTAAAATATCCTTCAGCATATACCCTGCCACAAACTCGCTTTTGCCCCGCGCCCCGTCCGGCGTAACGCGCCATTCCGTCAACTGATCACCATAAATCGTGATGCGGGAACCATTTTGAAATACAAGCTCGGCGTTCCGCAGGTAATGATAGAACGGCTCGTTCATCGCCTCCTCCGGAGGGGGCGGAAGCTGCCTGGCTGCCATATTGGGATCCGCCCCACTGCCGGAGATGCGCACGGAGACAGGAGATATCCGTACCGTTTCCACGCGCATCTTCAGGTGCTGCGGCGCGCACTCGGTATGCTTGAGGTCCGTGGATGCCCCATAAAGCTTGAATTCCGGGTAGTATATCCCCGCGCAAAACTCCACGGCCGCATCCTTCAGCCTCCATTCCCGGGCAGATGCTGCGGGCGGAAGCTCCAGAAGTATCGTCTGCGCCGTGCCTGGGTCGGCTTCGCTGCACACGCACAGCGCCAGCGTTTCGGCCCATTCGGGAATGCGGCCCCGGTTGTAGAAACGGTACCAGCCGCCGCCCAGCTCCTGCGGCGCGCCGCCTACAAACGAAAAACTGTACATCACTTCCTCCGGCGTCATCGTCAGGGCCGGGCATTCGATCACCGCCCCGGGCGGAGTGTCTCCCGCCGCGAGCGGCACAAAGGAGAACTTCGAGGGGAACCCGCCGGCACCATGGTCGACATTCGTTGTCACAAACCGGCTTGCCTCCCGGGCGCTGTCCGCCGATACGTCATACAGAACAAAAGCGTTCTCCTTATCCCGCAAAAGAGCCGTGATGCGCATGGTATGGCCGTCCACGGTCACTTCCTTGCTCGTGTAGGCCGCGCCGTATCGTTCCACCACCGCGTCGGCGCCCGTTCGCCGTGTCATGGGAGCAAAATACTGTACCGCACCGATGACGGCTGTACAGGCGCACAGGGCCAACGCAGCCGCCAAAACGGCCCACAGGCGGCCCCGTCCGCGAAAGCCACCCCGGCGTTTTTCAGGCGGAGCCGCTGCGTCCGGCACGATGGCGGGTACCGCTGTGGAGGCCTTCTGCGCGCCGGGGAGGTTCTCAGCCGCTCCCTGCTCCAGCACGCGGCGCACAAGCGTCTCCTGCTTCTCCTGGGGCAGCGGCGGAGAAAGAAATTCCAGCCCGTTGACGACGGGCAGCAATGCTTCGTTCATAAGGACACCTCCTTTTCCAGCAAAGCACGCAGCTTTTTGCGCGCACGCGCCAGCTTGGTGCGCACGGTAGCATCCGGCAGGCCGTAGTGCTCGGCGATGGCCCTTGTCTCCTCACAGTACAAATAGCGCCGTAGAAATATTTCCCCGTCCGGCGGCGGCAGCGCCAAAATCATCCCCGCAAGCTCCCGCGTTTCCAGGAGGCTTTCCAGTTCTACGGCAAAATCCATATCTTCCTCCCGCCCGTCAAGCGGGAACAACACACCCCGGCGCGTCAACGCCCGGTAACGGTCAATGGCGCAGCTTCGGGCCGTACGCACCACATAACCCCGCAGAGCCGTGCCCGCGGGCAGGCTGGACGCGTTGCGCCACAGACGGACAAACGTATCGGCGGCGGCCTCGTCCGCGTCCTCGGCGTGGCCCCGCAAGATAGCCGTGCAAATGGCATGCACAGGCCCGCCGAACAACTCCATCAGCCTGCGCAGGCCCTCCTGCGGGTCGTTTTGCAGCAGCGCGGCCGCGGCGGTGTAATCGTCGTGCAGCAAGGTGGTTCCTCCCTTCAAAAGTGGGTTCCCACACAGAATAACGCCGGAAACAGCCGTTGTGTTTCAAAAACAATTTTTGATTGCTGCGCAATAAAAAAGCTCATCTTAATGGCCGCAGGCCGGGACGGCCTGCAGAACCGAAAAACCAGCCTGCGGCTGTTTTTTATTTCTGTGAAACGCAGCAAACATTTTCGGCGTTGTTCTGTATGAAAACAATACCGAATGGTACCGGCCTCTTTGCTTCGCAGCCGGAACAGCCCTCCCGGCCTTTCTCCCCTTTGACGAGGCCTTTTGGCAAAACGACAAATTTTGCAGCTTCACGAACAATCTGGCCCCAATACTGTTATAATGGAATTGTCCGACTGGAACAGCCTTTTCTCTAAAACAAAAGGAAAGCAAAGCGACGGATAAAATCACGTTTCTTCTTGAAGTTGATATAGCATTATGCTTGTTGTGGCTTGTTGTCTATTACTATCGCAGATCAAATCAGGACAAGCAGCAGCAGGCTTTCGCGCTGCATCTTTTCTGCAAACGCCAAACACCCCGCACCATCCGGTGCGGGGTGTTTTTCATCCATGCGGCCGTCTTATCCTTTTGCACGCAAAAGCGGTGCGGCGGGCAGCACAAAATTTTCTGCCAAAAGCGCCTGTGTCCGCTCTGTCAGTCCTGCACAGGGAACAGCACCGTGAAGGTATTGCCGTCCGGCGCGGCCGTTACGGTGACGCTGGCGCCGTAATTGGTGGCGATGTGCTTCACGATGGCAAGCCCCAGCCCCGTGCCGCCCGCCGCCTTGCTGCGGCCCTTGTCGATGCGGTAGAACCGTTCAAAGATACGCTGGGCGTATTCCGGCGCAATGGGCTCGCCCGTGTTGAACACGCGCAGGCACGGCGCGCCGTTCTCGTTCGTGAGGTTCACTTCCACGCGGCCGCCCTGCCGGTTGTACTTGACGGCGTTGGTGATGAGGTTGCCCGCCAGCTCGCTCATCTCCCGGTGGGAGGCCGAAAGCACACAGGGCTGCGTGGTGCACGAGATGCTCACCTTGCTGCTTCTGGCAAATTCCGCCGCGTCCGAGCAGCACTCGCTCACCACGGCGGCAAGGTCCAGCACCTCCCGCTCAAAGGTAATGTCGCCGCTTTCCAGGCGGCTGATCATGATGATATCGCTGATGAGACTGCTCATGCGCATCGTCTCCTTGAGGATACGCTTGGAGATCGTCTCCTGCTTGTTGCCGCCCAGGGGCATATCGCTGCACAGCAGCTCGGCAAAGCCCTTGATGGAGGTGATGGGCGTTTTCAGCTCATGTGAGGCGGATTCAAAGAAATCCTGCCGCATCTTGGCCGCGTTGCGCTGCGCCGTCACGTCCGAGATAATGATGATGGCGCCGCCGTCGATGGCGCCCGTGTCCTCGGGCTTCACGCGGCTGATGTTCACCTCGCCCTTGCGCTTATCGGGCAGCGGCATATCCACGGCCACGTGGCCGCCTTTTTTCAGCACCGCCGCCACGCCGTCGATGAGCGGGATGTTGCGCGTGGCGTGCAGGATGTTCTTGCCCTGGGCCTCGTTTTTTTTCACACCGAACGCGCGGCACGCCGACGCATTGATGAGCAGGATGTTCTGGTCCGTATCCAGCAGCACGAAGCCCTCGTTCATGTTGTCCAGGATATAGTCGATCTTCGCCTTTTCCCGCTCCAGGCGGCGCATGTTCCGGGCGATCTCCTCCGACATGCGGTTGATATCGCCCGCCATGGCCTGCAATTCCTCATAAGGGTATTTCTCCGGCTCCAGCCGTGCGCCGCCCTCCTGCACGTTTTTCAGGCTTTCGGTAAAATCGGAAATCGGGTCCGTCACGGTTTTTGCCACGCGCGTGGCCACGAACGCCGCCACTGCAAAAGCGACCAGCCCGGCGCCCAGCAGCGCGGGCAGCAGGCTTACAAGGTCCCGCAAAAAGCCGTTGTACTGCATGGCCACACGGATATAATCCCCGCCCTGCGTGCGCACCGCCGCATACATCAGGCGGGTGCCGAGCGTCTCGCTGGGGCGCACGGAGATGCCCACGCCCGCGCCCTCTGCCGCTTTCAGCTCCTCACGGCCGGCGTGGTTTTCCATGGTTTTGTAATCGGCGGCGGAATCGCCCAGCACCGTGCCGTCCTTTGCAATGACCGTTACGCGAAGCCCGCCGATCTGCCGCGAAAACTGCGACGCCTGCGCGTCGGCGTCGCCGTTCGCGTCATAGGCGGAGCCCAGCGCCGTGGCAAGGCTGCGCAGCTGTGTCTCCGTCTGCTGCGTGGTCTTTGCGTCAAAAATCGCCGCCGTCAGCAAAAGGCAGCACACAAGGCCCGCGCACAATACGAGCGCCGTGCTTTTCAGAATGCTTTTCTTCATGTCCCTTTACCCTTCTTTTTCCACTTCGCCCAGAAAGCGGTATCCCACGCCGCGTACGGTTTTAATATACCGGGGCGCGGTGCTCTCGTCGCCCAGCTTATGGCGCAGCGTGCCGATGTGCATGTCCAGCGTGCGCGTTTCGCCGATGAAGTCGTAGCCCCAAACGCTTTGCAGCAGTTCGTCGCGGCTCATGGCGCCGGGTGCGTTCTCCATCAGCTCACGCAGCAGCTCAAATTCCTTATAGGTCAGTTCCAGCAGAGCCCCGTCCCGTGTGGCCTCGCGCACCGCAAGGTCCAGCTTCAGGCCGCCGCTTTTCAGCACGCCGCCCTTTTTCGGCGCGGGCGCGGCGCCGCCGCGCCGCAGCAGCGCGCGCACACGGGCGCACAGCTCCAGCACGCTGAACGGTTTTGTCATGTAATCGTCCGCGCCTGCATCCAGGCCGATGATCTTATCGTTTTCAGAATCCTTGGCGGTCAGCATCATTACGGGCACGCCCGCAAGGCGCGCGTTCGCACGCATCAGCTTCAGCGCCGTAATGCCGTCCATACCGTCCAGCATGATGTCCAGCACCGCCGCGTCCGGCACGGTATTCTCCATTTCAGCCAGCGCGTCGGCCGCATTCGGGAACGCGCTTACCGTATAGCCGGACGAGCGCAGCGCCACCTCCAGCAGCATGCGGATGCTCTCATCATCCTCCACCACAAAAATACGCGGTGCCTTCGGCATACCGATTTTCCTCCTTTTTTAACAATGGGAAGCGCGGCCTTACAGCCGCCGCCTTGAATCTCTTCGCGCAGGATATCACGCAAACTTTCCCGAACGGTTTTCAGCCGCGGGAAGCGCGCCCCGCAGCCGCCGCCTTGAATCCCTTTGCGCAGGATATCACGCAAACTTCCCCGACCGGTTTTCAGCCGCGGGAAGCGCGGCCCTGCAGCCGCCGCCTTGAATCTCTTCGCGCAGGATATCACGCAAACTTCCCCGACCGGTTCTCCGCAGCGGGAAGCGCGGCCCTGCAGCCGCCGCCTTGAATTTCTTCGCGCAGAATGCCGGGCAGGGCATTTTGCCGTTTTCCGCAGCCTTACAGGATGCGTTCGCTTTTGTGCATGCCGGTTTTGTAGAACTGCACCCATTCGCAGATGTTCACCGCATGGTCGCCCAAACGCTCCAGATATTTGGCGATCATCAGGTAGTCGATGGCGCAGTCCACATGCTCTTCATTCACGGCGATATACGCGGCAAGGTCTTTTTTGATCTTGTTGAAATAATCGTCCACCACATCGTCCCGGGCAATCACGTCCGCAGCCAGAACCAGGTCCTCCCTGACATAGGACTGGATGGAATCGTCCACCATTTTCTGCGCGGCCTCGGCCATATCCGCAATGTCGGACAAAGAGGCCGGGATGCCGTGCTCCTTGATGTGCGTGGTGATCTCCGCGATATCTGCGGCGGCGTCGCCGATGCGTTCGATATCCGTGATCATCTTGATGGCCGTGGATATTTTCCGAAGGTCGCCCGCCACGGGCTGCTGGCGCAAAAGCAGCGTCAGGCACTGGTGCTCGATGCTGCGCTCCATATCGTCGATGTTGCGGTCCCCCGCAATAACGCTTTGGGCCAGCGCGCCGTCGTTGGCCTCCAGCGCCTCGATCGCTTTGTCGATGGCGTCCGTCGCCAGGGCGCCCATGCGGATGAGCGACGCGGAAAGGCTCTCCAGCTCTGCGTCGAAAGAAAGGCGTGCGTTCATAAGGGTTACTCCTTTATTATAGGTTGTTTGGCAAAAAAGCACAATGGCAGGGCATATTTTTTTACATGCCGCCCCGTGGGAACGGCTGCAAAACAGGCCGCGGGCATCAACCGAAGCGGCCCGTAATGTAGTCCTCGGTCCGCTTGTCCTTCGGCATGGAGAATACCTGCTCGGTCTCGCCGAATTCGATGAGGTCGCCCACCAGGAAGAACGCGCATTTGTCGCTGATGCGCGCGGCCTGCTGCATATTGTGCGTGACGATGACGACGGTGTAGCTTTCTTTCAGGGACGCCATCAATTCCTCAATGCGCATGGTGGAAGCCGGGTCCAGCGCGCTGGTGGGTTCGTCCATCAGCAGCACGTCCGGCTCCACAGCCAGCGCGCGCGCGATGCACATGCGCTGCTGCTGGCCGCCGGAAAGGCCCAGGGCCGACTTTTTCAAACGGTCCTTCACCTCGTCCCACAGCGCCGCGCCGCGCAGTGATTTCTCCACAAGGTCGTTCAGCTCGGCTTTGGAATGCGTGCCGTGCAGCCGGGGGCCGTAGGCGATGTTGTCGTAAATGCTCATGGGGAAAGGGTTCGGCTTCTGGAATACCATGCCGATCTTCTTGCGCAGCCAGGTCACGTCCACCTCTTTGGAAAAAATATCCCGGCCGTTGTACAGCACCTCGCCCTCGATGCGCACGCCGGGCACAAGGTCGTTCATGCGGTTGAGCGTTTTCAGGAATGTAGATTTTCCGCAGCCGGACGGCCCGATGAAAGCGGTGATCTGTTTTTCGGGGATCTGCATATCGATGCCCTTGAGCGCCTCAAAGGCGCCGTAATAAAGCTTGAGACGGTTTGTCTGCAAAATGATGGGGCTTTCCATATTGTTCTTACTCCTCTTTCACTGCTTCGCGGTTACTTCGTTTTTCTGCGCAGCTTCTTTTCCACCAGCTTCGCCGCGCCGTTGATGCACAGCACCAGGAGCATCAGGATGGCCGCGATGGCGAAGCCCACGTCGAACTCGCCGCGTTCGCTCACATACATGTACAGCGCCACGCTGAGGGTGCCGCCGCTGCGCGTGAAGGCCGAAAAGATATTGTTTGCCACAACGGTCCCCACGCCCGCCGTAAACAGCAGCGCGGCGCTTTCGCCCACGATACGGCCGATGGACAAAATGCAGCCTGTTACAATGCCGTCCACCGAGGAAGGCAGAATGATGGTGCGTATCATGTACCATTTTGTCGCACCCAGGCCAAGCGCGCCCTCGCGGTAGCTCTGGGGTACGGTCTTCAGGGATTCCTGCGTGGTGCGGATGATGGTGGGGAGGATCATGATGACCAGCGTGCACCCGCCCGAGAGAAGGCTCGTCTGAAAGCCCAGCATCTGCGCGAAGAACAGCATGCCCACCAGGCCGTAGATAATGGACGGGATGCCCGCCAGGGTCTCGGTGGCGAATTCAACGATGCGGATGAACGTTTTATTGGAGGCATATTCCGTCAGGTACACTGCCGCGCCCACGCCCAGCGGCAGCGCGATGAGCAGGGTGAACAGGATGATATACAATGTGTTCAGGATGTTTGGCAGAATGCCGATGGTATCCATGAGCACACTGGGCGCCGTGGAGAGCAGCTGTCCGGTGATATGCGGCAGACCGCGCACAAAGATATAGCCGATGAGCACCACCAGCAGCGCCACGGTGAGGAAAGCGCTCAGATATACCACTGTTTTGAAAAAGATATCGTATGCGCGGCGGCGGCCGCTGCGCCTGTCTTGTCCGTTCATGGTTTCTCCCCTTTCTTCAGGAAGAAGTTCAGCAGGCTGTTGATGAGCATGATAAAGCAGAACAGCACCAGCGCGATGCTGAACAGCGCCTGCTTCTGCAGGCCGCTGGCATAGCTCATCTCCTTGGCGACGGCCGTCGTCAGGAAGGTGACGCTCTTGAACAGGCCCGGCATATTGGCCACGTTGCCCGCCACCATCATCACGGCCATGGCCTCGCCGATGGCGCGGCCGATGCCCAGCACGATGCCTGCCACGATGCCGCTTTTGGCCGCCGGGATGCTCACCTTGAAGATCGTTTCGATCTTCGTCGCGCCCAGCGCCAGGCTCGCCTCCTCATACTCGGGCGGCACGGCGTTCAGCGCCGTTTCGCTCACCGAGATGATGGACGGCAGAATCATGATGGCAAGCACCAGAATGGCCGCGAACAGGCAGGTGCCGTTTTTCAAATGGAACAGCTCCATCACAGCCGGCACCAGCACCATCATGCCGATGAGGCCGTACACCACGCTGGGTATGCCCGCCAGCAGCTCCACCGCCGGGCGCACGACCGACGCGACCCGTCGGCTGGCCACCTTGGAAAGGAACACCGCCGTCAGCAGGCCCACGGGCACGCCGATGACGATGGCTCCCAGCGTGCCCCAGATGCTGGTGAGGATGAACGGCAGAATGCCGAATTTCGGCTCGGCGGCAGTAGACTTCCATTCGGTGCCGAACAGGAAGTCGAGCAGGCCGATCTCCTGGATGGCCGGCAGGCCGGAGACGACCATATATACGGTGATGAGCGCTACGGCGGCAATGGCCGCCGCGCCGCAGACAAAGAACACCGCGTTCATGATTTTTTCGATCGTTTTTTTCAGCGCGCGCCGGCGCCTGCGTTTGCTCTCGATGCTGTTGTCCAGTGTTGTTTCTTTCATATCCAAAACCCTTTTCGCATCTTCAATGAATCATAGCCGGAAAGAGCCGGCGCCCCGCGCCGGCTCCCCCGCTTTGTTCGGATGTGGATTATTTCGCAACAGGCACGGCGCCCGCGTTCACGATCAGCTCGCTGGCGGCGTCGCTGGTGGCGAAGTCGATGAACGCCTGCGCGGCCTCGCTCAGCTCTGCGCCGTCCTTCGTAACGAATACGAACGGACGCTGAATTTTGTAAGTGCCGTCCTGCACGGTCGCCTCGCTGGCGGCCACACCCTCGACGGTAACGGCCTTCACGGTGTCGTCAACCGCAGACAGGGACGCGTAGCCGAAAGCGTTGGGGTTTGCTGCAACGCCCGCGATGACGGCGCCGGTGGAGGTGAGCTCCTGGTCGTATTTGCAGGCGTCCTTCACGTCCACAATGCTTTCAAAGCCGTCGCGCGTGCCGGAACCGGCCTCGCGGCCCACAAGTACAACCGGCATGTCCGGGCCGCCCACTTCGCTCCAGTTGGTGATCTCGCCGGTGGCCAGGCCTTTGATCTGCTCCAGGGTCAGGTCTTCCACCGTGTTCTCGCTGTTCACAATGATGGCGATGCCGTCAAGTGCGAACGTGGTGGCGGTCAGGCCGCCTGCGGCCTCATCGTCCTTCAGCGCACGGCTGGAAAGGCCGATGTCCAGCGTTCCCTCGGCCGCGCCGGTAATGCCCGCGCCGGAGCCCGTGGGGTCGTAGGTGACGTCCACGCCGCTGTTTTCCGCCATGAACGCCTCAATGAACGCGCCGACAACCTTTTCAACCGAGGTGGAACCGCCCGTGGTCACCTTGCCGGACAGCGTGCTGGCGGCAGGCGCGCTGGAAGCAGGCGTGCCGGACGCGTCTGCGGGTTCGCTGGAGGCAGCGGCCGGGGTGGATGAGCCGGTGCCGCCGCATGCGGCGAGGCTCAGCATCATAATGCCGGCCAAAACAATCGCAAAAATCTTTTTCATCGTTTTTTACTCCTTTGCCTTGTTCGCAAATCTTTTCTTTCCCTTTGGGACACCCTTATTTTACAATTCCTTCCTCCGCCGTAAAACCAAGGGAATGTATCGTGTTTGTAAAGCGTTTGTAAACCGCCTGCCGGGCGTGCCGGGGGCACGGGCCGGTTTACACGGGCTTTACACGGCGCGCCGTTTCCCAGCGGCGGCCTTACCCGCAAAAAAGCGCGGCCGGAGCCTTTCGCCCCGGCCGCGCCGCCTCGCTTTATTCTTCTGCAATGCCCGCGATGATCTTTACCGCCTCGCCCGCCAAAATCATGCCCGCCACGCCGGGCACCCAGCTCACGCTGCCGGGCGCGGGGCGGCCCGCGGTGCCCTTTGTTTCTCCGCCCGGACGGGGCGTCAGCGCGGGCGCGGTGCTGCACACCACGCGCAGGCGCTCCACGCCTCGCCGCCGCAGTTCCCGGCGCAGCACCCGGGCCAGCGGGTCGTTCTGCGTTTTATAAAGGTCCGTCACAACAAATTTTGTCGCATCCAGACGGTTGCCGCACCCCATGGCGCTGACGATGGGCACGCCGGCCTGTGCGGCGCGGGCGATCAGCTCGATCTTCGCGCTGACGGTGTCGATGGCGTCCACGATGCAGTCGTATTCGGAAAGGCTGTATTTCGGCGCGTCCTCCACAGTGTAAAACACGGGCATGCAGGTCACTCTTGCCTGCGGGTTGATGTCCCGGATGCGCGCCGCCATTACGTCCACCTTATATTGCCCCAGGGTAGCGTGGGTGGCTGCGATCTGCCGGTTGATGTTGGAGAGCGCCACCGTGTCGCTGTCGAACAGCGTAAGGCTTCCCACGCCCGCGCGGGCCAGCGCCTCGGCGGCATGCCCGCCTACACCGCCCACGCCGAACACCGCCGCGTGCGCGCCCGCCAGACGCTCCAGGGCCTGCGGCCCCAGCAGCAGCTCGCTGCG
>ERZ507065.933-NODE-933-length-14821-cov-7.468847_pt1 | contig 14821 bp, 7 predicted proteins | sample MGYA00513785_ERZ507065 | MGnify/ENA metagenome assembly ERZ507065
GCCGGGCCGGTATGCGGAGGATTTCCTCCGCATACCGGCCCGGCGTGTTTGCGCTTGGCGCATGGAGAAAAGGTCATCCTACGAATGACACGCTAAGTCGGGAATGGTGAGAGATACCGATACGTATTATGAATACAAAACACCTATTTATAAATTTATTGCTTATGAAAACAATTTTACGAGGAATTAGTATGAGGTTGTCGCTCATCGCGATGGTCTTATGTTTATGCGCCGCATGGCCGGGGCATGGACTGGCTTGGGGTATGGCCGGGTCGGCGAGCCCGGCGGGAATGACACCCGGGGCTCGACAGAGCCAGGCGGAAGGGGAGGTACGGTTTTCCAATACTCTGGATCCTGTAGCTTATAGCTTTATCTACAAGTGGGATCCGATGGCTACTTGGAGCTTGAATTTCAATATCGAGAACTTCACGAAGGGCATGGCTGTACGTGTACAGCTGGCGAACACGGCGAATCCGGACGGGGTAGAGTTCCGCTTTGAGGATTCTGAGCCGGCGCAAACGTTAGACAATGGCGGCTTTTGGATACCGGACGAGAAGTTGACGGACTATGGATATAGCGTTGGGCTTCGTCTGCAAATGAATAGCTCGAAGGAGTGCGAGGCTGGCTATACCGTGAAAGTGTACAGCTCGCGAGACATGAGCACGGCTGCTTTAGTCTCCACCGGGCAAACGATACGATTTATGCTGGGTGATAAGGCTCCCACTATGGGAGAGTTGTTGCGTACATCCGGTGATTTGAACGAGGATATCCCTTTTGCGATCAACGTGACGAAGGCGGGTTTCCTGCAGGGGCAACACGCTAAGATGAAGATTTATCTGAATGGCCCTTCTGAAGGCTTGACCCTTTCCGGGCAGAACCTAAGTAAAGAGACTGGTCTATATAATGAGCCCATATACGTATTAGATATCCCTTCCTTCTCCGCTACGCAATTCACGTTGATGGCTCACGCCACGGAGGAATGGAACGGAACGGTTCAAGTGGATATTTGTGATGCGGACGGCAATAGGGTAGGGTATGGTAGCCAAGCACCGTTCGCTTTCCCAACCAATAACTCGCAGGACGATATAGCCGCCTTGAAAGCGATCGCCGAGGCCAATCCGCTGAACTCGGACTTGCAGAACTTCATCTCCAGCAAGGAGTACCTGAAAGACAGGACGCAGGGTGATGGCTATAACGTGGGCGTGACATGGAATGAAGAATCCACGAGCCGGGTGAAATCCTTCTTTATCAAAGACTATAGAACCCGTACGGTTTCCAAGTTGGATTTATCGGCGTTATCCGGACTGGAAGAGTTGGATTTGGATGGTACCCAAGTTGAGAAATTGGATCTGTCGAAATTGACGAGACTGCGGAACTTGGGGTTGAGTGGTAATAATTCGCTTACTTGGGCTACGGTGACGTTGCCTACTCCGTTACCTCAAAATTTGAACGTTTATGGTTTTACTACAATCAAGGCTGGTACGCAAGTAGACAATAACAATGCTTACGCCGCAGCAGGTACGGAGATCGATCTATCCGCTTACGCTACGGCGGGTGGCGTGAAATCGGTATATCAATGGTACCTTATTGATCGGGCTACTGGTAAACGGACGAAAGCGACTATGCCGGCGGTATCCGGCAAGGAAGGTGCTTTCGTCTTTACCGGAAAGCCGGGTGAATATTATATGTGTTCGATTACCAATTCGAATTACGGCAATTGGTGTATGGAGACACCCCAGATCAAGGTAGCCCGTAACTCGGACAACTACTCCCCTGCAGACATCGCCGGATTGAAGATGTTGGCTGCCGATAACCCGAATATCACCCAATTAAAGGAGTTCGTGGATAGCAAGGGCTGGGAACGCGAGAATTGGAACTCGTATCAAGACGTGATCCGTACGGACTGGAGCACGGACGAGGTCGGCCGGTTGACACATCTAGCTATTGAGTTTGATTGGAGCTCGAAGGATACGATCTCTCAATTAGACCTAAGCGCTTTCACCGAGCTGAAGTATTTCGATTGTGAGAATTTCATGAATATAGAGAAGCTGGATCTATCGAAGAATACGAAGCTGGAGCACCTGCATGTATATAGTAAGAATCTGGAGTCTCTTGACCTATCTAAATGTCCGGAACTGCAATATTTCGGATTTGGCACGCGATACACGGGCGAGGGATCTTACCAAAAAACGAAGTTGGCGAGACTGAACTTGACTGGTTGCTCGAAGTTGACGGAGCTTTACCTCGAGCATTTATCTTTGACTTCGTTGGATATCTCTTCCTTTAAGCGATTAAATAGGCTGACGATCGAGTATTGCCCAGACTTAAAGGTACAAGGCTTCGATAAGGCTACAAGCTTGACTTATGTGGCCTTGCCGCATACGAAGCAGTTCGCAGATCTGATAAAGAACTTGCCGGCGTTTATCCGTCATCTATATTTGCAAAATACGGAGTATGAGCTTCCTTCTGCGCAAGAGGGAAAGAATCTGGAGTCGTTGGGATTGCCGGAGTATCTGGAAAGTTTCGATCTGGCCCAGTATCCGAGCTTAAAAAACATGACGGTAGGGCATGGGCAATCTCTCTTGAAATATACGGGCTTGAAGAATTATCGGCAAAATGTAAGTTATGATGGACGAAGTGTCTTCCAGTTTACTTCTCCCTCCCATCCTGGAGATAAATATTGGTTCGAGAACGGCGATACGATCGACCTCTCCTCGGAGGCCGTGATCGATGGTATAGAGACCGTATTCTTGTGGGTAAACGCCAAATATAGGACAGAGGAGAAAGAGGCATTGAAGCCCGTGCTAAACCGTCCGGGTGTATTCGTGCTGGATAGCAAGGAGGAAAAATATGGAGACTATTATTGTAAACTGATGAATCCGAAGTTCTGTGAGATCACGGAGATCACTTATTTCTCCGGCTGGCAGATCGAGACCTCGCGCATCCATGTGGAGACCACCGTACCCCAAGTATTCGCCGAAAGCGACGTGGCTACCTTGGTACGTATCGTAGACGCTTCCAACAACAAGGCGTTGAGCGAGTGGTGGAGCAGTGGCGCATGGCAGACGAACGAGAACTCACAGTACGCACAAGCGATCTGGAACGATGAGAACCCCCGCCGCTTGACACATTTATATATGTATCAAATGGGCAATAACTTCGCTAAGGAGGTGGACCTATCTGCCTTGGATAAGCTACAAGAGTTGTCGCTTTACGGCAACCGGGTGGAGAAACTTACCTTGCCGAAGAATAATACCGTATTGCGCTCCTTGACGCTTGCCGGCAATACGCCGCTTTCTACCTTGATCGTCTCTATGTATCCTGCCTTGGAGTATCTGGATGTGGCCAATACTGGCCTAACGGCTATCGACCTGTCTAACAACAAGAACTTGAAAGAGCTATTCTTGAACTGGACGATGATTGAGGCGATGGACGATGAGATCGCCGCTCGATTGATCTCCTATGGCGTGCCGATGCCTACTATGCGGATCGACTTGGCCAAGTTCCCTGTGTTGAAGGCTTTATGCGCCTCTGGATCGCTCTTGGAATTTACCGGCGTGGAGAACCCGCGGCAATTGGAGTCTGCCGATGGTCTCGTGACGTTGCCGGTCGGTGAGGCCCGTGTGGGCGGTTTTGCGGCCTATGGAGAGACTATCGATCTTTCCGCGCAAAAGACCGTGGGAACTTCCGCCTCTCGCTTCGTTTGGACGGTTGGTAGCGATACGATTGCGCATACGGAGAATCGTCTCACGATCACGGACGATCTGCCCGCTAACTATCAAGTGGCTGGTCTCGTAACCAATCCGTTATTTCCGGGCTGGACAGTCCAATATGGAGCATGGATCTACACCTGCGACGGCGACGCGAACCTCGATAAGTCCGTGAACGTGCAGGACGTGACGGCTACGGTAAGCTACATCTTGAAAGACAAGGATAACATGATCCCCAACTTCGGTTTCGCCGAGGCGGACGTGAACTATAATAATAATGTAGAGATCGCTGACGTGATCGGCATCGCCAATATCATTCGCGACGAGCCGATTACCAAGGCCAGCGCGCTGCGTTCCGAGGCTGAGGCTCCCGTACAAATGGAGCTCGACGCTGACAACTTCCTGACCATGAATAGCCAAGTGCCGGTAGCCGGTATCTATCTGGAGTTGGTGGGAGCTATCGACGAGATCCCGTTATTGGGCGACGCCGCCAAGTTCATGCAGGCTTCCAGCTTGAACGGGGATACCTTGCGTGTGATCGCTTATAGCTTGGATGGCCGTACGATTCCTTCGGGCAAGAGCCGTATCATGCGTCTGCCGGCGGGCGTTACCTTGGTAGGGGCCTCCTTCTCCGACGCGAGGGCCAACAGCCTGAGGTCCGGTGGCGACGCGATCGTAACCTCCAACGCCCCGATCGAGGCGATCAGCCGCTTGGAGGCCGTCTCCAACTATCCGAACCCGTTCCGTGGCAGCACGACCTTCTCTTATCAACTGGAGGAACCCGCCCAGACGGTTATGATCCATGTATTCTCCGCGAACGGTGCGTTGACCGCGGTACTGAACGGTTTGCCCGGCGAGGTAGGCGAGAACCGCTATACGGTTGCCCTTCCTTTACCGGCGGGCGTTTACTACTATCGCTTGACGGCGAAGACAGGCCATGGTGTGAAGGCAAGTAATACTAACATCTTTATCTGTAAGTAAATTATGAAAGTGAATCATATAAAGCAATTATTCGTAGCCCTCTTCCTGCTGTTATCGGTGGGAACGGCTACCGCCGCCCAGTGGAAATTGGCGAAGACGAACCTGAACGCCGCTGGCAGCAAGGATACGCTCACGCTCGAAGTATCCGATAATAACACCTTTAGTTTCTCCTCCTTCCAGGTGGATTTCACCCTACCCGAAGGTATCTTGCTGGATGGAACTCCGATCCTCGGCGAGTTGGCCGTTGATCATGCGCTTACGTGGAGCAAGCGCGCCGCTGGCAGCTTCCGCTGCGTGGTGTACAGTGCGAAGAACAGCGAGATGAAGGCTCCGGAAGGCCCCGTAATCCGTATCCCGGTAGTCCTTGCGGCCTCTTTTGAGAAAGGGACGCTCACAGCGAAGAACGGTATCTTATCGAACAAAAAGTCCGTAGCCCAGCCGGTGATGAATCTGAGCGAGACTTTGAGGTCTTATAAGGAAAGAACCAGATTGGTGGTGAACGTATCGGGCTTGGAGCAAAAGGTCGACCCGGCTAAAGTTGCCGCATTGAGCTATACGACCATCCCGTCCGGGAAGACTTTGGCTGTAGCTTACTTTATGGATGACTCTTGTAAAGTAGGGGCTACCGATGCGGATCGCAAGAAAGAGGGAATCCTGTATGTCAAGTTATCCTATAAGGGCGATGACGATTACGCACCTTTTGAACAAGTCTATGTCATGAGCCTGACGAGTAAGATAGCTATTGACATAAGTGGAATCACGGCTCCGGTGCCGACAAAGATCAAGGCGGGGCAATTGCTCTCGGCCTCCTCGCTGTCTGGTGGTAGCGTGACGGATAAGGATGGATATACGATTGCCGGTACCTTCGCTTGGACAAACGGGAATACCGTGATGCCTGCCGGGAAATCTAAATGCTCCGTGACTTTCTATCCGGATAACTCTTCTTATTACAATACGGCGGAAGTATCCGTGGAGGTCGATGTGACCGCTACGTATCTGGTCACCGCTTTTGCGACAACAGGAGGTGTCGTAAACGTATTGGGCAAGACCGAGGATAACGTGTACGTAAAGGACCAAGAGATCTCCTTGGTAGCGACTCCTCTTCCTAATTATAAGTTTGATAGTTGGTCGGTTACAGTTTCAGGCAAGACCTTGGAGAAGAAAGACTCCATCTCTGTTAAGGCTAACGAGAATAAGACCTATACGGCGAATTTCTCCCCGATCATGCATGCGGTATCGATCGAGCAGAAAGGCAACGGCAGTCTCTCGGTTACGGCGGAAGGTACGGAGGTTGCGTCTGGAGCTTTCTTGCGACAAGGTACGGTCTTGCAAATCGTGGCTACCCCGGACGTGAACTCTCAGTTGAAATCGTTGACTATAAATAGAGACTCACTAAAGGGTGACAAGGTAACGCTTACGGGGGCTTTGACGATCAGTGTTGAATTCGATCCAAAAAAGGAGAATATGGCACTTGTCACCATCGAGAAAGTAGCGAACGGCTCTATCTTATTATATAAGGAAGACGGTAGCTTGATCGCTTCCGGTTCTACTGTTCCAGTTGGTAAAACGAAGGTGCGTGCGGTCGCGCTTCCGGATGCCGGATATCAATTGGATGGCAGTGTCTCCTTATCTAACGTGACGGGGCCTACGGATGGTTTGTATACCGTGAATGGTGATGTTACGGCGAAAGCCGCCTTCGCCGCAAAGAAATATAGGGTGAAATCATCCGCCGTAAGCAGCAATCCGACTGAGACCACCGCTACCGGAACGATTACCTTGGAACCATCGGGAGATCAACCTTATGGTACTGAGGTACGCATAGCGAGTATCGAGGGACAGAATGGAGCGAGACTGCTTACCATCTTGGCGAACGGAAAGGAAATATCCCGAAATGATGTCTTGACCGTAACCGGCGACTTGACGGTGACAGCCATATTCGATCATCGGGTGGATATCAAGAAGGAATACATCCTTTGGCCGTATCAAGAATACTACTACAGTGGCGTATCCCGCAACTTCGTGCCTTTCGCCTCGCAAACTTATGCGGGCTTCTCTTTCGATGTGAAGTATAAGGACTCGAAAGGAAATGAAACTGCGAAGGCGCTCGACGCGGACAATTATACGGTCGTGTTGCATCGTGATGAGGATGGTTTATATAATGAGTTCAATGAGGATTATGAGAAAGGCTTGGTGATCCATAAGTCAAAGGTGTCGGTTACGGAGCCGCCTACGGACGGAGGCGATCCGAAGACTCGCCCGACAGACGTTACAATTACCAAGTCTGCGGTAGATGGAGTGACAAAATACGTGATTGAGCCCAAGGGTGATGCCGCTAAGAAGAATTATGAGGGTACGGTTTACTATCATTCAACGAAAGCTTCCTTGAAGTTATCCTTTGGCGCATCCATCTTACGTTCGGGAGAAGAGCAAGGCTATGTACGTGTTACTAATGGGGGTATGCCGTACGCTGCTGCGACAGATGGAAAGGTCTCTATCCCGGCAGGTATAGAGGTAACGCTGGAGGCCGTGCCTGCGGAAGGCTATAGGTTCTCTAAGTGGTCTGATGAAAATACGGAGAATCCTAGAGTATATGCGATAGCGGAAGGCACTACAGGTGTTGAACCGATATTTATCGGTAAGTCAGATCCTATTTATGCGTTGGCTCAACCTTCTTCCGTATATAACGGTGCGGCTCAACTCGTATCCGTGACAGGCATGGGCAGCGAGGCTTGCCAGATCACGTTCTTCTTTGACGAGACCTGCACGCAACCGGCTGTCTTGAAAAATGTAGGTGATTACTATGTACGTGTTTATCGTCCGGCTGATGCGGAGTATAATGAATATACAAAAGCTTTCCCTTATACGATTAAGCAAGCAGAACCTACGGTTACAAAGCCTGCGGCTTCCGATATCTTGTCCGGTCAAAAACTATCCGAGTCTGTTTTACAAGGCGGTCACGCCGGTATCGTAGCCGGAACATTCGCTTGGAGCAAACCGGATAAGGTGATTACCGAAAAGGGAATGCAAGAGGTTATCTTCACGCCGACCGATCCGAATTATAAGCCGGTTAGTAGCAAGATAGAGGTAGACGTTGTCTCCGCTACCTCTTCCTCCACCGATCCGGAAACCCCGGTTACCCCTGTGGATCCCGTGGACCCGGAGAATCCGGGTAAGCCGGATGTGCCGACCGGAGTAGAGTCCATCGAGGAAGGCATGAGCCTGTACACGGCCAACCAATCCATCTTCGTGGATATGCCGCAGGAGGTTGCCTTGAAGGTGGTTGACGTAGCCGGTATCGTTATTTTCGAAGGAAAGGTTTGCGGCAAGATGGAGATTCCGGTAGGTCATGCCGGTGTCTATTTCTTGAAGTGTACTGCTCCGGATGCCTCGTTCGTGAAGAAGGTCGTGGTTCGTTAGCGCGAGCCGTTTTTATCGTATCATAACACTGCCCATCATAAGGCCTTTATGATGGGCAGCGTAAGCAGCTTATACTGCCCATCGTTACGACCTAACGATGGGCAGTGTTATTTAGTAACAGATACAATTGTTTATCTTACGTTTTATAAGAAATATACTGCAAAAAACTTCGAATTATATTTGGTGGTATCAAAAAAGGCTGTATCTTTGCAACGTTGAAACAAAAACAATAAAGACAAGAACAATGACACGCAACTTGCAAAATAGTCTCATTATTTCTCTAAACATTATTCTACTCTGGGAACGGGATAGGAAGTGAGACTGTATGCTTTGCGAGCATTACGATAGATGAAAGAGCCTTTCTCACTTCCTTGTGAGAGAGGCTTTTTTAGTTAGTATAGGATATTAGTAAATTAAGAATATAAGATTATGTCAGACAGATTATTTATTTTCGACACCACCTTACGTGATGGTGAACAGGTTCCGGGATGCCAGTTGAATACAGTGGAAAAGATTCAAGTAGCTAAGGCGTTGGAACAGCTAGGTGTTGATGTGATCGAGGCTGGTTTCCCTGTCTCCAGTCCCGGGGATTTTAAGAGTGTGGTTGAGATCTCAAAGGCCGTGACTTGGCCGACCATCTGTGCCTTGACCCGTGCGGTGGAGAAAGATATCGACGTGGCAGCCGAGGCGTTGAAATTCGCTAAGCGAGGACGTATTCATACGGGTATCGGTACTTCTGATTCTCATATCAAATACAAGTTTAACTCCACGAGAGAGGAGATTATAGAGCGTGCGATCGCCGCCACGAAATACGCTAAAAAGTATGTGGAGGACGTAGAATTCTACTGTGAGGATGCCGGGCGTACGGATAATGAATATCTGGCCCGTGTCGTGGAGGCCGTGATCAAGGCCGGGGCTACCGTAGTGAATATCCCGGATACGACAGGATATTGCTTGCCGGATGAGTACGGGGCGAAGATTAAGTATCTGATGGAACATGTGGATGGCGTACATAACGCTATTCTTTCCACTCATTGCCATAATGACTTGGGTATGGCTACCGCGAATACCGTACAAGGCGTGTTGAACGGAGCCCGTCAGGTGGAGGTAACCGTAAACGGTATCGGTGAGCGTGCGGGTAACACGTCATTGGAAGAAGTCGCCATGGTTTTCAAGAGCCATAAAGAACGTGATATTATTACCAATATCACGACGAATAAGATCTATAGTACGAGCCGTATGGTTTCTAGCTTGATGAATATGCCGGTACAACCGAATAAGGCTATTGTCGGACGTAACGCGTTCGCTCACTCCTCTGGTATCCATCAAGATGGCGTTTTGAAGAATGCGCAAACCTACGAGATCATCGATCCGAAGGATGTGGGTATCGATGATAACGCGATCGTATTGACTGCTCGTAGCGGTCGTGCGGCGTTGAAGCATCGCCTGCATGTTTTAGGTGTGGATATGGAGCAGGAGAAATTGGACAAGGTGTATGATGAGTTCTTGAAACTGGCCGATCGTAAGAAAGATATTAATGATGATGATGTTTTGATGTTGGTCGGAAAGGATCGTACGGCCACACACCGTATTAAATTGGAATATTTACAGGTAACTAGTGGTGTTGGAGTACAATCAGTCGCAAGTATTTGTTTAAATTTGTCGGGAGTAAGAAAATACGAGGCCGCGGCTGGTAACGGTCCGGTTGACGCAGGCATCAAGGCGGTGAAAAAAGCGATTAGTAATAGTGACATGACGATTCAGGAATTCTTGATTCAAGCCATTAATAAAGGTAGCGATGATACGGGCAAGGTACATATGCAGGTAGAGTATAACGGGGCTACCTATTATGGGTTCTCCGCGAATACCGATATTATCGCCGCTTCCGTGGAGGCTTTCGTGGACGCCATCAATAAGTTTATAGTAGACTAAAAATAGACAAGACAATGAGCAAGACATTATTTGAGAAAATCTGGGACAAACACGTGGTGGACACGTTGCCCGACGGAACCATACAATTGTATATCGACCGTCTGTATTGTCATGAGGTGACTAGCCCGCAGGCTTTCGCCGGATTACGTGCACGTGGATTGAAGCCCTTCCGTCCCGCGCAAATCACTTGTATGCCGGACCACAATATCCCGACATTGAACCAAGATAAGCCTATCGAGGACCCTATATCCAAGAATCAAGTGGATACCTTGGAAGAGAACGCGAAGTATTTCGGCTTGACGTATTACGGTCTTCAACATCCGAAGAATGGTATCATCCATGTGGTAGGTCCGGAGACAGGCTTGACGCAGCCGGGTATGACGATCGTTTGTGGCGACTCCCATACTTCTACGCACGGTGCCATGGGCGCTATCGCCTTCGGTATCGGTACGAGCGAGGTGGAGATGACCTTGGCTACCCAATGTATCATGCAGCGTAAGCCGAAAACGATGCGTATCACGATCGATGGTGTACGCAAACCGGGCGTTACGGCGAAGGACTTTGCTTTATACATTATTAGTAAGATGAGTACCAGCGGTGCTACGGGCTATTTCGTAGAGTACGCTGGCGAGGCGATTCGTAATACGACCATGGAGGAACGTTTGACAATCTGTAACCTTTCGATCGAGATGGGTGCCCGTGGCGGTATGATCGCTCCGGATGATGTTACTTTCGATTATTTGAAAGACCGTGAGTTTGCCCCAAGAGGCGAGGAATGGGAGCGGAAGGTGAGCGAGTGGCGTCAGCTGTATAGTGATCCGGACGCTAAGTTCGATAAGGAGATCGTTTTCCACGCCGAGGATATCGACCCGATGGTTACGTACGGTACGAACCCGGGCATGGGTATGAGTATCAGCAAAGATATCCCCTCCTTAGAGAGCGTGCCCGAGGCAGGCCGTATCTCTTATAAGAAGTCTTTGGATTATATGGGCTTCAAGGCAGGCGAGTCTATGTTGGGTAAGAAAGTGGATTATGTCTTTTTAGGTAGCTGTACGAATGGCCGTATCGAGGATTTCCGTGCTTTCGCCTCTTTGGTGAAAGGAAAGAAGAAAGCGGATGATGTAACGGTTTGGCTGGTTCCCGGCAGTTGGCAGGTAGAGCGGGAGATTCGTGCCGAGGGGATCGACAAGGTTTTGGCCGAGGCCGGCTTCGTCCTTCGTCAACCGGGATGTTCCGCTTGTCTGGCGATGAATGAGGATAAGGTTCCGGCGGGTAAATATGCGGTCTCCACTTCCAACCGTAATTTCGAGGGCCGCCAAGGACCGGGTGCTCGCACCATCTTGGCGGGGCCGCTTGTGGCCGCCGCCGCCGCTGTGACAGGTAAGATCACGGACCCGAGAGAACTGATGTAAAGACTAATCTAATAAAGTAGCATAAGATGAAAACAAAATTCAATATAATCACAAGCACTTGCGTGCCTCTTCCTTTAGAGAACGTGGATACCGACCAGATTATCCCAGCCCGCTTTCTGAAAGCGACTACCAAGGAAGGGTTCGGCGAGAACTTATTCCGGGATTGGCGATATGATAAGGAAGGTAATAAGATCGAATCATTCGTCTTGAACGATCCTACGTATAGCGGAAAGATATTGGTAGCAGGAAAGAACTTCGGTTCCGGTTCCAGCCGTGAGCATGCGGCTTGGGCGATCGCCGATTACGGTTTCCGTGTCGTGGTCTCCAGTTTCTTCGCCGATATCCATAAAAACAACGAGTTGAACAACTTCGTGCTGCCGGTTGTTGTGACTGAAGAGTTCCTCGCTGAATTGTTCGATTCGATTTACAAGGACCCGAAAACTGAGGTCGAGGTAAATCTACCGGAGCAAACGATCACGAACAAGGCTACGGGCAAAAGCGAGCATTTCGAGATCAACGCCTATAAAAAGGATTGCCTGATCAACGGATTGGACGATATCGACTATTTACTGGCAAATAAATCAAAGATAGAAGCCTTCGAGGCAGCACGCTGATTATGATAGAAATAATGGATACAACCCTCAGAGATGGGGAGCAAACTTCGGGCGTCTCCTTCGCCGCTCACGAGAAGCTCAGCATAGCGCAAGTGCTGCTGAGCGACTTAGGCGTGAACCGGGTGGAGATCGCCTCCGCCCGTGTGTCGGACGGAGAGTTTGAGGCCGTGAAGCGTGTAGCCGCTTGGGCCGCCCGTTCCGGAAACCTAGACAAATTGGAGGTCTTGGGTTTCGTGGATGGTACGGTCTCTCTCGACTGGATTGAATCCGCAGGTTGCCGTGTCGTGAACTTGCTTTGCAAGGGCTCTTATAAGCATGTCACCGAACAGCTTCGAAAGACTCCCGAGCAACACGTTGACGATATTCGTACGGTCGTATTGGAAGCGGCGAAACGGAAGATCGACGTGAATATCTATTTGGAGGACTGGTCGAACGGTATTAAGCATTCCCCGGATTACGTATTCTTGGTAATCGATGCGTTGAAAGGACTTCCGATCCGCCGTTTCATGCTCCCGGATACCTTGGGAGTCTTGAATCCCGGAAATACCTACGAGTATTGCAAGATGATGGTGGACCGTTACCCTGATTTACGGTTTGACTTCCATGCGCATAACGACTATGATCTTGCCGTCGCGAATGTATATTCCGCCATCCGTGCGGGTATCAAGGGAATCCATACGACCGTGAACGGTTTGGGAGAGCGTGCGGGTAACGCTCCTTTGAGTAGCGTACTTGCCGTTATCAAGGACCAGTTGGGAGAGGAGACGAGCTTGAGGGAGGAAAAGATAAACAAGGCTAGCCGTTTGGTTGAGACCTACTCCGGGGTGCATATCCCGCCCAATAAGCCGATCATCGGAGAGCATGTGTTTACGCAGTGCGCCGGTGTTCACGCAGACGGTGATAGCAAGAATAACTTGTATTGCAACGACTTGCTTCCTGAACGTTTCGGACGGGTTCGCGAGTACGCCTTGGGCAAGACCTCCGGAAAAGCGAATATCCGCAAGAATCTGGAAGCGCTCGGTATCGACATGGACGAGGGTTCGATGCGTAAGGTTACGGAACGGATCATTGAGTTAGGGGATAAGAAAGAAATGGTTACCCCGGAGGATCTTCCTTATATTATCAGCGATGTGCTTCATCATGATAATGCGCTGGAGGATCAGAAAATCCGGATCTTGAACTATTCCTTATCCTTGGCCCAAGGGCTGAAACCGGTGGCTACCTTGAAGATCGAGATCAATGGCGAGGCTTACGAGGAATCGGCTTCCGGTGATGGCCAATACGACGCTTTCGTTCGTGCCCTACGCCGGATTTATTCCCGTTTGAACCGCCCGTTCCCGATGTTGACGAACTATTCGGTATCCATCCCGCCGGGAGGACGTACGGATGCGTTTGTGCAGACGGTCATCAGCTGGAATTATGCCGGGGTCGATTTCAAGACTCGTGGCCTGGACGCTGACCAGACCGAGGCGGCGATCAAGGCGACATTGAAGATGCTGAACAAGATAGAGGATTAATAATTAAAAAGGTAAAGGGTATGAAAAAGTTGACTATCGCGCTTGTAGCGCACGACAATCGTAAGGCGGAAATGGTAGAATGGGCGGTACATAACGCTGAGTTCTTGTCTCACCACCATATTGTTTGTACGGGTACGACCGGAAATTTGGTTCGTAAAGCTCTCGAGGAAAAAGGGGTGAACGCGGATATTGCTTGCATGCATTCCGGTCCGATGGGAGGCGATGCTGAGATTGCCGCTATGGTTGTCCGTAAGGAGATCGATTTGGCGGTCTTTTTGATAGACGACTTGAATCCGCAACCGCACGAGGCCGACATCCAGATGTTGCTTCGCCAGTGCCGTGTTCATAACGTACCTATCGCTTGTAACCGTTATAGCGCCGACTTGATGATTACAAGTACCCTGTGGGATGATGACACGTATTTCCCCACGGAGCCTAAGTATGTACATTTTAACAGAGAATAATAACAAACATTTACGATGAAACTGAATATAGCAGTACTTCCCGGAGACGGGATCGGACCAGAGATTTCCGTGCAAGGCGTGGAGGTAATGAGTGCCGTTTGTGAGAAATTTGGACATGAGGTTCACTATGAGTATGCCCTTTGTGGTGCTGATGCGATCGATAAGGTAGGTGATCCTTTCCCGGAGGAGACCTATCGGATTTGTAAGGATGCCGACGCTGTTCTTTTTTCGGCCGTGGGCGATCCTAAGTTTGATAATGATCCGACAGCGAAAGTACGCCCGGAGCAAGGTCTTTTGGCGATGCGTAAGAAGTTGGGCTTGTTCGCTAATATCCGTCCGGTGCAGACCTTCAAATGCTTACTGCATAAATCGCCGTTGCGTGCCGAATTGGTGGATGGCGCGGATTTCTTATGTATCCGTGAGTTGACCGGTGGTATGTATTTCGGTGAGAAATATCAAGACAACGATAAGGCATACGATACGAATATGTATACCCGCCCGGAAATCGAGCGTATCTTGAAAGTGGGCTTCGAGTATGCGATGAAACGGAATAAGCACCTGACGGTTGTTGACAAGGCGAACGTACTTGCCTCTTCCCGTCTATGGCGCCAGATCGCTCAAGAGATGGCTCCTAGCTATCCGGAAGTAACGACAGACTATATGTATGTGGACAACGCCGCTATGCGTATGATCCAAGAGCCGAAATTCTTCGACGTGATGGTAACCGAGAATACGTTTGGTGATATCTTGACGGACGAGGGTTCTTGCATCAGC
>ERZ507065.945-NODE-945-length-14469-cov-8.662828_pt1 | contig 14469 bp, 9 predicted proteins | sample MGYA00513785_ERZ507065 | MGnify/ENA metagenome assembly ERZ507065
CCCCGCATCTGCATCAGCGACACGGCCAGCGCGTCGCCCATGGCGATCTGCGCCGTGGTCGACGAAGTGGGTGCGAGATGCAGGATGCAAGCCTCCTCCTTCACCCCCACGTCGAGATGCACGTCGGAGTTCTTGGCCAGCGCCGAGTCGGGATTTCCGGTCATCGAAACCAGCTTGTTGCCGTTGGAGTGGATGAAGGGGACGATCTTGAGGATTTCGTCCGTCTCGCCCGAATAGGAGAGCGCGACCACGATGTCCTCCTTCGAAATCATGCCCAGGTCGCCGTGGAAGGCTTCGCCGGGGTGGAGAAAGAAGCTCGGGGTTCCGGTCGAAGCGAGCGTCGCGGCGATCTTGCGCCCCACGAGGCCCGACTTGCCCATACCCGTAACGATACACTTGCCGCGGCTTCCGAGGATCATCTCCACGGCCGTGGCAAACTCGTCGCCGAGAGTGTCTTCCATGCGTTTGAGCGACAGCATTTCGGTATGGATCGCCTTGCGGGCAACCTCCAGAATCTGCGCCTTGGTCGTATCTGTCATGCTTAACGAGAGTTAGATGGGTATTTTACAGCAGGCTTTTCACAAGGGTCTCCAGATCGTCGAGCCGCAGCATGTTGGCCGCATCGCTCAACCCCTTGTCGGGATCGGGATGCACTTCGAAAAAGAAACCGTTGGCCCCGAACGCCTTGGCCGCATGCGCCATGGCGGGCACGAATTCGCGGTTGCCGCCCGTCTTGCCGCCCGCCGCGCCAGGGCGCTGCACCGAGTGGGTGCAGTCCATCACGACCGTAGGGGCGATTTTGAGCATGTCGGGGATATTGCGGAAATCGACGACGAGGTTGTTGTAGCCGAACGAGTTGCCGCGTTCGGTGAGCCAGATGTCACCGGCCCCCGCCTCGCGGGCCTTTTCGTAGGGGTAGCGCATGTCCGCGCCCGAAAGGAACTGGGCCTTTTTGACGTTCACCGTTTTGCCGGTCCGGGCTGCGGCGACCACCAGATCGGTCTGGCGGCAGAGGAACGCCGGGATCTGGATCACGTCGACGACCTCGCCGACGGGTGCGGCCTGCCACGATTCGTGGATGTCGGTGAGCAGCCGCAGCCCCCACTTCGCCCGCACGTCCGAAAGCATCTGCAACCCCTTTTCGAGTCCCGGGCCGCGGAACGACGATATGGAGGTGCGGTTGGCCTTGTCGAACGAGGCCTTGAAGATGATTTCCGTGCCGAGGGTGCGGTTGATGGCCGCAAGCCTTTCGCCCACGCCGTCCAGCAGTTCGGCCGATTCGATGACGCACGGACCTGCGATAAATTTTATTGCCATAAAATTTGAATTAAAAATTAAAAATTAAAGATTAAGAATTCCGGAGAATTTTCAATCCCTAATTTTTCATTCTTCATTTTTAATTTTTAATTGGAGAAAGCGTTCCGCTTTCTCCAGGTCTTCGGGCGTGTCGATGCCAATGGTCTCGACCTCCGAAATCCCCACGCCGATCTTGTAGCCGTTCTCCAGCCAGCGCAGCTGTTCAAGCGATTCGGCCAGCTCAAGCGGCGACTGCGGCAACGCCGTCACCGCCCGCAGCACGTCGGCGCGAAAGGCGTAAAGCCCGATATGCTTGTAGAACGTGTGGCGCGCGAGCCACTCTTCGCATGGAACGCCCCGCAGATAGGGGATCACCGAGCGGGAAAAATAGATGGCCCGCGACTGCGCGTCGAGGACCACCTTGGGCGAGTTGGGATTTTCGAGGGCCGCCAGTCCGTCAGCCTCCGTAAAGGGTTTCACGAGCGTGGCGATGTCGGTCGCGGGATCGTCGAAACAGCGTTTCACGGCCTCCAGCTGCGAGGGACGGATAAAAGGTTCGTCGCCCTGCACGTTGACCACCACGTCGTATTCGCGGCCCTGCTTGCAGTAGGCCTCCCAACAGCGGTCGGTGCCGCTCCGGTGGTCCGGGGAGGTCATTTCGACCCGTCCCCCGAAGGCCCGCACGGCGTCGCGGATGCGCTCGTCGTCGGTGGCCACCACGGCATCGTCCAGCACGCCGGCGACCTGCTCGTAGACCCGCTGGATGACGGGCTTGCCGCCCAGCCGCGCCAGCGGCTTCCCGGGAAAGCGCGTCGAAGCGTAGCGCGCGGGGATGATTGCCAAAAAATTCATAATTCAGAATTCAAAATTCATAATTACAGCCTCCCGTTTTTTCGTCAGGGCGGATGAAATCCGGGACTTCGTGAAACCGGCAAGGCAGAAGCATACACGGGGTATGTGGCTGCCGAAGCCGACGAAGGAAGCGCCAGAGTTCGCCGCCATCACGAAAAAACTATTCCAGAGCCAGCTGCAACACCTCCTCGTTGGTCTTCACGTAATGGAACGTGAGGCCCGCGATATATTCGGGTTTGATCTCGGCGATGTCCTTGCGGTTCTCCTCCGAGAGGATCAGCTCGGTGATGCCGGCGCGTTTGGCGGCCAGGATCTTCTCCTTCACGCCGCCCACGGGCATCACCCGTCCGCGGAGCGTGGTCTCGCCCGTCATGGCGATACGCTCCTTCACCTTGCGCCCCGTATAGCTCGACACGATCGAAGTGACCATCGTGATGCCGGCCGAAGGACCGTCCTTCGGGATCGCGCCCTCGGGAACGTGGATGTTGATGTCGTTCGTTTCGAACAGCTTGGGGTCGATGCCCAACTCCTTGTAGTGGGCCATCGTCCACTCGTGGGCGATCGTCGCCGACTCCTTCATCACATCGCCCAGGTTGCCCGTGAGGCTCACCTTGCCCTTGCCGGGCGTCAGCACCGACTCGATGTAGAGGATGTCGCCGCCGACCTCGGTCCACGCAAGGCCCGTCACGACGCCCGTCATGCCGCCCACTTCGTACTCCTCCTTGAGGAACTTGGGCATGCCGAGGATTTTCTCGACGTCCTTCATCGAAATCTCGGGCGCGAAAGCCTCGTCGAAAGCGATCTGTTTGGCGCGGGCGCGGGCGATCTTCGCCAGATTCTTGTCCAGCGAACGCACGCCGGCTTCGCGCGTATAGCAGGCGATGACGTTCTCGACGACCTCCGGGGTCATCGTCATCTCCTGCTCCTTGATGCCGTGGGCCTCGCGCTGCTTGGGCAGCAGGTGGTCCAGCGCGATGCGCACCTTCTCCTCCAGGAGGTAACCGGCGATGTTGATCATCTCCATGCGGTCGCGCAGCGCCGGGGCGATATTGGCCACGTTGTTGGCCGTGGCGATGAACAGCACCTTCGACAGGTCGTACTCCATGTCGAGGTAGTTGTCGTGGAACGTGGTGTTCTGCTCCGGATCGAGCACCTCCAGCAGGGCGCTCGACGGGTCGCCGTGGTTCGAAACGGTCACCTTGTCCACCTCGTCAAGGATGATGACGGGGTTCGACGAGCCGCACCGCTTGATGGTCTGGATGATCCGGCCCGGCATGGCGCCGATGTAGGTGCGGCGGTGTCCGCGAATCTCCGACTCGTCGTGCAGGCCGCCCAGCGAAATACGGCCGAACTTGCGGCCCAGCGCCGCGGCCACCGACTTACCCAGCGAGGTCTTACCCACGCCCGGAGGGCCGTAGAGGCAGAGGATCGGCGATTTGAGGTCGCCCTTGAGCTTGATGACGGCCAGGTGCTCCAGCAGCCGCTCCTTCACCTCGTCCAGACCGAAATGGTCGTGATCGAGCTGTTCGCGGGCGCACTTGAGGTCGAGGTTGTCCTTCGTCACGTCGTTCCACGGCAGTTCCAGCAGCAGCTGCAGGTAGGTCATCTGCACCGAATATTCGGCCACGGCGGGATTCAGCCGCTCGACCTTCTGCAACTCCTTCTCGAAGGTTTCGCCCACCTCCGCGGGCCAGTTCTTCTTCTTGGCCTCCTCGCGCATCTTCTCGATGTCGGCATCGGCGCCGTCGCCCAGTTCGTCCTGGATCGTACGCATCTGCTGCTGGAGGTAGTAGTCGCGCTGCTGCTTGTCGATCTCCTGCTTGACGCGCTCCTGAATCTGGTTCTTCAGCTCGGCCAGCTGCTGCTCGCGGATCAGGATTTCGAGCAGCTTGCGGGCGCGGGCCAGCAGGCCGGGGGCCTCCAGCAGCGACTGGCGGTCTTCGTCCGTCAGCTCCATGTTGGAGCAGATGAAGTTGATGATACCGCGCTTCGAGTCGATGTTCTTGATGGCGAAAGCCGCCTCCTTGGGCATCGACGGCGACACGTTGATGATGTTCAGCGCCACGTCGCGGATCGAGTCCACGAGAGCCTCGAACTCGATGCTCTTCACATCGGGAGTCGAATCGCGCAGGGCCGTCACCCGGGCCTTGAAATAAGGCTCGGTGGTGATGTACTCCGTGATCTCGACCTTCTCCAGACCGTTCAGGATCACCGTGAGGTTGCCGTTGGGCATTTCGAGGATCTTGATGATCCGCGCGGCCGTGCCGACCTTGTACATGTCGTCCGGCGCGGGGTCCTCGACGTCGCTTTCGCGCTGCAACACGGCGCCCAGAATACCGCCTTCGGCATTCACGGCGCGCACGAGGTTGATGCTCTTGTCGCGGCCCACCGTGATGGGCGTGATGGCGCCGGGGAAAAGCACCGACGAACGCAGCGTGAGAATGGGTATGATTTCGGGCACTTCGACCTCCTCCACAGGCTCGTCGCCGCCGGTCACGATGGGGATCACGCGGTGATTGCCGTCGAGCAGCTCGGGGACGAGATTCACGTCGTCTACTTCGATGGTTTTGATCTTATCTTTTTTGCTCATAGGATATACAGATATATAATGGTGCAAATATAACGATTTTTTAGAAATTTTATTTTATCTTTGACAGAATGTTAATAACTTTGCATCCCTGAAAACAAAGTAAAATTCAACGCGCCATGCAAATCGCAGACAAATACGCACCGCAGCAGATCGAATCCAAATGGTACGACTACTGGATCGAACAGCATATTTTCCACTCGGAACCCGACCAGCGGGAACCCTACACGATCGTCATCCCTCCCCCCAACGTGACGGGCATGCTCCACATGGGGCACATGCTCAACAACACGTTGCAGGACGTGCTGGTGCGCCGCGCCCGCATGTCGGGAAAGAACGCCTGCTGGGTGCCGGGCATGGACCACGCGTCGATCGCCACCGAAGCCAAGGTGGTGGCGATGCTGCGCGAAAAGGGCATCGAAAAGTCGTCGCTCACGCGCGAGGAGTTCCTCCGCCACGCCTGGGAATGGAAGGAGAAATACGGCGGCGTGATTCTCAAACAGCTGCGCAAACTGGGCGCCTCGTGCGACTGGGACCGCACGTGCTTCACGATGGACGAAGCCCGCACGGAGAGCGTTCTGCGCGTCTTCTGCGACCTCTACGAGAAAGGCAAGATCTACCGCGGCGTAAGGATGGTCAACTGGGACCCCGCGGCGCAGACGGCCCTCTCGGACGAGGAGGTGGTCTTCAAGGAGTCGCACGGCAAGCTCTACTACCTGCGCTACAAGGTCGAGGGAACCAACCGGGCGATCATCGTCGCCACGACGCGCCCCGAGACCATTCTGGGCGATACTGCGCTGTGCGTCAACCCCAATGACGAGCGTTACAAGGCCCTGCCCGCCGACGCCCGCGTCGTCGTGCCGCTGGTGGGACGGTCGATCCCCGTGATCCGCGACGAATACGTCGACATCGAGTTCGGAACGGGCGCCCTGAAGGTGACCCCGGCGCACGACGTGAACGACTACATGCTGGGCGAGAAATACGGGCTGGAGACCATCGACATCTTCAACGACGACGGCACGATCAACGACAAAGTGGGGCTGTACGTCGGCATGGATCGTTTCGACGTCCGCAGAAAGATCGAAGGCGACCTGGCGGAAGCCGGCCTGCTGGAGAAGACCGAGGATTATACCAACAACGTGGGCTATTCGGAGCGCACGGGCGTGGCCATCGAGCCGAAACTCTCGATGCAGTGGTTCCTCTCGATGCAGGAGCTGGCCGAACCGGCGACGAAGGCCGTGATGGAGGACGCGATCCGTTTCGTGCCCGAGAAATACAAGAACACCTACCGCCACTGGATGGAGAACATCAAGGACTGGTGCATCTCGCGCCAGCTGTGGTGGGGCCAGCGCATTCCGGCGTACTATCTTCCCAAAGGCGGCTTCGTGGTGGCCCTGACGGCCGAAGAGGCGCTGGAAAAGGCCCGCGAGAAGGCCGGCGACGCCTCGTTGCAGCTGACGGACCTGCGGCAGGACGAGGATGTGCTCGACACATGGTTCTCGTCGTGGCTGTGGCCCATCTCGGTATTCGACGGCATCCGCTTCCCGGACAACAGGGAGATCGGCTACTACTACCCCACCAACGATCTGGTGACCGGTCCCGACATCATCTTCTTCTGGGTGGCCCGCATGATCATGGCCGGCTACGAATACCGCGGCGAAAAGCCCTTCTCGAACGTCTACTTCACGGGCATCGTGCGCGACAAGATCGGCCGCAAGATGTCCAAGCAGCTGGGCAACTCGCCCGATCCGCTGGACCTGATTGCCCAATACGGCGCCGACGGCGTGCGTATGGCCATGCTGATCTCCTCGTCGGCCGGCAACGACGTGATGTTCGACGAGGCGCTGTGCGAGCAGGGCCGCAACTTCGGCAACAAAATCTGGAACGCCTACCGCCTCCTGAACGGCTGGGCGGTGGACGCCGCGGCGGCGCAAAGCGAGAACAACCGTCTGGCCGTGGCATGGTTCGGGCAGGCGTTGGGCCGCTCGCTGCGCCAGATCGCCGAGGATTTCAAGTCATACCGCATCTCGGAGGCCTTCAAGGAGGCTTACCGCCTCTTCTGGGACGATTTCAGCGGCTTGTACCTCGAGATGGCGAAGCCCGCCTACGGACAGCCCATCGACGCCCCGACGATGGAGGCGACGAAGGGCTATTTCGACGCCCTGATGCGCGTGCTGCACCCCTTCATGCCGTTCGTCACGGAAGAGATCTGGCAGGACCTCGCGCCCCGCGCCGAAGGCGCTTCGATCTGCGTGGCGCAGATGCCCGAGCCTGCGGCCGAAGACGCCGCGATGCTGGCGCGCTTCGAACTGGCGAAGGAGATCATCACCTCGGTGCGCAACATCCGCAACCAGAAGAGCCTGCCGCAGAAAGAGGCGCTGACGCTCCGGGTCATCGCCGATGAGAACTATCCCGCGGAGTTCGCCCCCGTCGTGATGAAGATGGCCAACCTCACGGCCATCGAGACCGTGGCGGAGAAGGACCCGGCGGCCGCGGCGTTCATCGTCAAGACGACGCAGTACTTCGTGCCGATGGCCGGAAAGATCGACGCCGAGGCCGAGCGCAAAAAACTCGCGGACGATCTGGCCTACTACGAGGGATTCCTCGCCTCGGTGATGAAGAAGCTCTCGAACGAGCGGTTCGTCGCCTCGGCGCCCGAGAAGGTGGTGGCCAACGAGCGCGCCAAGCAGGCCGACGCCGAAGCCAAGATCACGGCGATCCGCGAACAGTTGGCGGCGCTCGAATCCGGCAAATAAGCATTAAAACAGCTATCATGGCCCTACGATACAAACTCCTCCTGTCATGCTGCGCCCTGACCATGACGGCAGCCTGTGCCTATGCCCGGGGATTCAGACTGGAGGGAAGGATCGAGGGACTGCAAGCCGGAGACACCCTCCGTTTCGAGCGTATTCTCCTGCCTTCATGGAAGTACGGCCCGGGATTCGACGTCGTAGTCCGCAAACCGGGCGCATTCCGTCATCGGGGGAAGTCGGAACACGACCAGTACTACCTGATGACCTACCGCCCGAAAGCCGGAAGAGCCGCAGCCGGGGATCGCGGAGGCAAACCCGTCATCGTCAGGCCCGGCGATAGGATCGGCATGACCGGCTCGACGGATGCGATCTATTATTGCCGTCTCGGCGGAGGAATTTACGACGAGCCCATGCTGTCGAGCCTGCTGGCGGTCGATGATTCGCTCGGCCGGGTCCGGGGACGTTATCTGGAAGCGGCCAATCCGCACGGAAGCCTGTACCTGTTGATCGACAGGATACCCAAGTTGTCGTACACCCCGGCCAAGGAGGCGCACAGGTTTTACAAGACATTGTCCGAAGGGTTGAAAACGAGCTATTTCGGCCGGATGTACGCAGACTGCATGGCAAGAATGGAACAACTCGCCGAAGGAAAACCGGCGCCGGATTTCACACTGACAACGACCGAAGACCGTACTGTCGCCAAGGCTGATTTCAAAGGCCGATACCTGCTGCTCTACCATTGGGGATTGTGTCCCGGCTCGATCCATATCGACCGGCAGGTGAGCGATCTGTTCGAAAAGTACAAGGACAAAGGGTTGCAGGTGGTGGGACTGACCGAATCCATCGCCGATATCCGGAGCGTATACGAAAGTCTGCCCGCAGGCAAAAAAACGCCGTCGCCGGGTGTGGACGACATGCGCCCCGTGCTGGCCGGCATGCTGGAACACGGATGGATCGAAGCGGAACTGGAAACCGGTCATCCGGAAAACCGGCAGATCATGGAAACGTATGCCATCGAAGGCTGGCCGTTCTTCGTTCTGATCGGTCCGGACGGCACCATACTGGCACGCAATTACACGAATGCCTTTTACCGGGCGAAAAAGATTCTGGACAAGGAACTGGGCGGAACGGCCGCCGAATGAACCGCGAAACGGCCGGCGGCGGGACGGCAGGCGCAAGCCCCGGAAAACCGGACCGGAACATCCCGTCATAAACTCTATGTTTGATCTCTAATCTACGCATATTTTGTCTGCGATCACCATCTACACCGACGGCTCGGCCCTCGGAAACCCCGGGCCGGGCGGCTACGGCGCAGTGCTTCTCTCGGGACACCACCGCAAGGAGCTGTCGCAGGGATTCCGCCTCACGACCAACAACCGCATGGAGCTGATGGCCGTGTGCGTGGCGCTCGAAACGCTCAAGTTCGAGGGTTCGGACGTGGTCATCTACTCCGATTCGAAATACGTCGTCGACGCTGTCTCGAAAGGCTGGGTCTTCGGCTGGGTCCGCAAGGGATTCGCGGGCAAGAAAAACCCCGATCTCTGGATGCGTTTCCTGCGCGTGTACAACCGCCACAACGTCCGTTTCGTCTGGGTCAAGGGCCACGCCGAAACAGTCGAGAACAACCGCTGCGACTGTTTGGCCGTGGCGGCGGCCAACGACAAGGCGCACTGGCTCGAAGACACGGGCTACGATCCCGCAGAGCGGTAAAACGGAAGGCCGCCGCACCGTTTTTTCGGCACAAAGTCCACCATAATCCATCGAATTATCGTACATTTTTCGCTTTTCGGGTTATTATTCCTATCTTTACGCCGCTAATTGCGTAACCAACAAACATACGCTCCGAATGTTCAAAACATACATGCGGCTGTTGGGTTTTGCCCGGCCGATCAAGAAATACGCGATCCCCTACTTCTTCTACTCGCTTTTCTACGCGTTGTTCAACTCGCTGACGTTCATGCTGATCATCCCGATCCTGAACACCATGTTCGACGCGAACTACTCCTTCGAATACGTCGAAAAGCTGCCTCCCCTGGAACTCAATCAGGACTACCTCGCAACACTTTTCAACTTCGCCTATTCGCACATCTTCGAACAATACGACCGCCAGAACGTACTGATGCTGCTGGCCATTGTAGCCATCTGCATCAGCCTGATGAGCAACCTGTTCCGCTACCTCGGCGCATGGACCATGGAGAACATGCGCACGCGGACCCTGCAACGCATGCGCAACGAAATGTTCTCGCGCGTGATGGACATGAACGTGGGCTATTTCTCGGACCAGCGCAAGGGCGACATCATTTCGAAAATCACCTCCGACGTGGGCGTGGTGCAGTTCTGCATCACCAACACCCTCCAGGTGTCGTTCCGCGAACCGTTTCTGATCATCGGCTACATCGTGATGATGGTGGCCATTTCGTGGGAGCTGGCCATCTTCTCGGTGCTGTTCCTCCCGGTGGTGGCCCTGCTGATCGGCAGCATCGTGAAGAAACTCCGCCACCCGGCCCGCACCAACCAGCAGCGCATGGGCGAGATGGTCTCGACGCTCGACGAGTCGCTCTCGGGCATCAAGGTCATCAAGAGCTATAACGCCACGGAATACATCAAGCAGAAATACTACGCCATCAGCGCCGACCTGGCGCGCCTGACCCTCTCGATGGCCCGCCGGCAGCAGCTGGCCTCGCCGATGAGCGAGTTCCTCGGCATCACGGCCGTGGGCGTGATCCTCGTCTTCGGCGGTTCGCTCGTGGCCAAAGGCGTGCTCGACCCCGGCGGATTCATCGCCTTCATCGCCATCTTCTCGCAGATCACGCGCCCCGTGCGCACCTTCATCGACCAGTTCGCCAACATCAACCAGGGAATCGCCGCCGGAGAGCGCATCTTCTCGATCATCGACACGAAACCCGAAATACAGGACAAACCCGGCGCCCGGGAACTCACGGGGCTGAAAGAGAAAATCGAATTCCGCGACGTGCACTTCACCTACGACGGGGAGCGCGAAGTGATCGACGGCATTTCGTTCGAGATACGCCGCGGGCAGACCGTGGCTCTGGTCGGTCCCTCGGGAGGCGGCAAGTCGACGCTGAGCGAGCTGCTGCCCCGCTTCTACGACCCCTCGGCGGGCGAAATACTCATCGACGGCATCTCGCTGCGCGACTACACGCAGGAGAGCGTGCGCGCCCATATGAGCGTCGTGGCGCAGGACACCGTGCTTTTCAACGACACCATCGAAAACAACATCGGCATGGGCAAGCGCGGCGCCACGCACGAAGAGGTGGTCGAGGCGGCGAAGGTCGCCAACGCCGACTGCTTCATCCGCGAATGCACCGACGGTTACGGGACCAACATCGGCGACCGGGGCGTGAAACTCTCCGGCGGCCAGCGCCAGCGGCTCTCGATCGCCCGCGCGGTGCTCAAGAACCCCGACATCCTGATCCTCGACGAGGCCACCTCGGCACTCGACACCGAGAGCGAAAAACTCGTGCAGGACGCCCTCAACAACCTGCTCAAAGGCCGTACGTCGGTGGTCATCGCCCACCGCCTGTCGACCATCCACAACGCCGACCTGATCGTTGTCGTCGACCACGGCCGCATCGCCGAACAGGGCACGCACAACGAGCTGATGGAACGCAACGGCATCTACGCCAAGCTGATCGAAATGCAATCCTTCGACTAAAATGACCGAGCGGGAAAAGATGCTCGCCGGCGGGTGGTTCGACCCCCGGGATGCGGAACTCACCGCCATCCGGGACAACGCCACGCGCCTGATGCACCGCCTCAACGTCGAACTCTGCGGCCACGACGACGCCTACCGCGCCGCGCTGCGCGAGCTGTGCCCCGGCTGCGAAGGATTCATCCGCGAACCGTTCCGCTGCGATTACGGACTCAACATCTCAATCGGCGAAGGGTCGTTCGTCAATTTCGACTGCGTGTTCCTCGACCTGGCGCCGATCCGCATCGGCCGCCACACGCTCATAGGGCCCAAAGTGCAGCTGCTCACCGCCCTGCATCCGTTCGACGCGGCACAGCGCCGCACTGGACTCGAAGCGGGCCGTCCGATCACCGTCGGCGACGACTGCTGGTTGGGCGGAGGGGTGATCGTCTGCCCGGGCGTCGCCATCGGCGACCGTTCGGTCATCGGCGCCGGAGCCGTCGTGACGCGCGACATCCCGGCCGACTCGGTGGCCGTGGGAAACCCGGCGCGCGTGATCCGCACGCTGACGCGGCAGGACGAAACCGAATAGCGCCGCCGCGCAAAAAATCATCCGGACAAAATTCGTTTTCTCCCGAAATTTTCTATTTTTGCAGAAACATCGAAAAAAGGGTATTTCTGCCATGCACTCCGAACAAGCCGCCCCCGACCTGCTGCAAAAATCACTCGACGCCTCCGGCGTCGGATGGTGGCAGCTCGACTTCGGACAGCGCGAAATGACCTGTTCGCGGCTGGCGGCGGACCTTTTCGGCGCAGATCGCACCCGCATTTCGTTCGAGGAGGTCTACCTGCTGCCCGGCGAGGAGCACCGGGCGCGCATTTACACCCGCTGCGCCGCCCTCAAGGTCTCCGACTCGCTCGACGAAACGTTCGTCACGGCCAACGGCGACAGATGCCTGCAAGTCAGAGCCGTGGCTGCCGCCAACGATCCGCTGACGGGCGTCCGCTCGGTTTTCGGAACCGTCCGCCGCGTTACGGAAGGCACTCCCGAAAATGCCGAACTGGCCTCCATCAATCAGAGTTACAAGGCGACGCAACGCAATTACAGCCACCTCGCACAACTGATCGAACACCTGCCGATCGGCTACCTGCGCGTCAACATCCTGCGCGACAAATCGGGCGAAGCGGTCGACTACCTGCTTTCGTACATCAACCAGCAGGCCGGCAGGATACTGGGCATCCACACGCAGGGCCATGCCGGAAAGACGGCCCGCGAGGTGGGAATAGATCCCCTGAAACACATCCCCACATTCGAGCACATCCCCTCCTGCTCCTTCTGGGAGCAGACCGGGAAAAGCCCGGACGGCAAACGCACCTGCCGCTGCCTGATCTACAACACGCCGGGCGACGACGACGAACTGGTCATCCTGCTCGAAGACATCACCGACGCCACGCGCAGCCGCGAACAGCTGGACGATTTCGAGCATCTCTTCAACCTGGTTTCGGACTTCGCGCACGTGGGCTGCGTCAGCTACAACCCCCTTACGGGAGAGGGTTACACCAAGGGTCCCTGGGCCAAAAATTACGGCGAAGCGGAAAACACGCCCGCCTCACAGATTCTCGGCCACTGGCGGCAGGTCCATCCCGACGACCGGCAACACCTTGAGGAGGAGTTCGAACGCCTCAAAACCGGAGAAATCCGGACTTTCGTCAACGAAGTGCGCATCGTGAGCGATCAGGAGCCGATGCGCTGGATCAAAATCCACCTGCTCTGCCGCGACTACCGTCCGGAGGAGGGCGTGATCGACCTGGCGTGCGTCAACTACGACATCAGCGAACTCAAACGCACCGAGGAGGAGGAGCTGCGCGAAGCGAAGAAGCGCGCCGAGGAGTCCAACAAACTCAAGTCGGCGTTCCTGGCCAACATGAGCCACGAAATCCGCACCCCGCTGAACGCCATCGTCGGATTCTCGGAACTGCTGGCAGACGAAAGCAGGCACGAAACCCGCCGGGAGTACACCGACATCATCCTGCGCAACAACACCCTGCTGCTGCAAATCATCTCCGACGTGCTGGATCTGGCGCGCATCGAGTCGGGACGCACGGACATCGAGCGCACGCAGTTCGACGCCCGGGACTTATGCCGGGAGGTCGCCGACTCGCTCCGCCTCCAGCGCCGGCCGGGCGTGGAACTGCGCGTCGAGGAAGGGCTGCCGGAATTCCCCGTCACGGAGTACAGGAAGGGGCTTGCCCAGGTGCTGAACAACTTTACGCGCAATGCACTGAAATTTACCGAAAAAGGATCGGTAACGATCGGATTCCGCCGGATTCCCGGCCACATCCGTTTCTACGTCCGCGACACGGGCATCGGCATCGCGCCCGAAGACCGGGAACGCATCTTCGAACGTTTCGTCAAACTCGACACCTTCACCCAGGGGACCGGGCTCGGGCTGTCGATCTGCAAGTCGATCGCCGAACAGCTGGGCGGCTCGGTCGGCGTCGACTCCGTGGCGGGCGAAGGCTCCTGTTTCCGGATCGACATTCCCGCGGGGGAGTAATCCCCAAAACCCGCGTCCGTCCCGGGCGCAGAACCGGACGGGAAACGACCGGGACGGTCATCGCCCCGAAGCCGGACGCGGACAGCCCCGACGAAGGGAAGGCCCCCGCAGACCCCGCTTCCCGGAACGGAGATCCATAAATCGAACGCTTCAGACCCGTTTTTCAAATCTTTTTTATATCTTTGCCAATTGTCAGAAAATTAGCGAAGAAATTTCTACCGATATGAAGTTCAAGGAGTATAAAGGCCTCGACCTGGCAGGCATAGCCGCCGACGTGCTCGGCGAATGGGACGCACGCGACACGTTCCACAAAAGCATCACGACCCGCGAGGGCCATCCCACGTTCGTATTCTACGAGGGTCCCCCCTCGGCAAACGGCATGCCCGGCATCCACCACGTCATGGCCCGCACGATCAAGGACGTATTCTGCCGCTACAAGACGCAGCAGGGCTACCTCGTGCACCGCAAGGCCGGATGGGACACTCACGGACTGCCCGTGGAACTGGGCGTCGAGAAGAAGCTCGGCATCACCAAGGAAGACATCGGCAAGAAGATCTCCATCGAGGAGTACAACCGCACGTGCCGCGAGGCGGTGATGGAGTTCACGGGCAAGTGGGAGGACCTCACGCGCAAGATGGGCTACTGGGTCAACATGGACGACCCGTACATCACCTACGACAACAAATACATCGAGACGCTGTGGTGGCTCCTGAAGCAGCTCTTCGACAAGGGCCTGCTCTACAAGGGCTACACCATCCAGCCCTACTCGCC
>ERZ507065.971-NODE-971-length-14088-cov-14.312905_pt1 | contig 14088 bp, 19 predicted proteins | sample MGYA00513785_ERZ507065 | MGnify/ENA metagenome assembly ERZ507065
ATGGCCGCTTTCAGCGTTGACTTAATAGGATGCGTCTTTGTAACTGCCATATCTGCTCCAATCTCGCCCGGATCTCCTCCATGTCGGCCTGATAAGCGGGGCCGCCGGCGTTCACCCTCTTGGCGATTTGATTGATGTTCCGGCCGATGGAGCCCAAGGCCTTTGTCATCTCCCTGATGTCGGTGGTGTCCACCTGGATGATGTACCCATCAATCGCCATCTTGCGGAGATAGGCGCCGATTCGCTTTGTGTGGAGCTGGGCCATCTTCTGTTCTATCAGGGCCCGTTCCTCTGCTGTCACCGGGCAGCGCAGGACGATGGGCCGTTTGCGGTTTGCCATAGTGTGTGCCTCCGTTTCCTCATAAGGGTCTGGGACTATCCCAGCAAGCAATTTTTCTGTTTAGGGGCAGGGGTCCCCCTTAAACAGAAAATTCGCAAGTGTGGCTACACTTGCTGTGCTTGCTACTGTAACCCTTCCCGTACCTTAGTAATACGGAAACGGCAACTTTGGCAACCGACAGAACAAGAAAAAACGCTATAAACCTATCGTTTATAGCGTCTGACAGTTCCTGTGCAGTTGTACGGAAAACACTACTTTTCCCCATCCTCACGCGCATCCAGAATGGCCTGCGCCGTGGCGATGAGGATTTGTATCTCCCTGTCGCTCAGTTCACCCACCAGAGCATCAAGCTGGCGGGACGCGGTGGACTTTTCGCCTTCGGCATCCCCAAAAAGGATCTGATCCACCGAAACATGATAGCGGGACATGAGTTCCAAAAAGATTTGGACGCTCGGATGCTGCCCTTTGTTTTCAATATTCGCCAGATACCGAGGAGAGAGGAACATTTCATTCCCCACCTTGTTGCGGGACTCCTTACGCTCGGTTCTCGCTTTTTTAACCGCAGCCCCATAAGGGCGCAGGTCAATCTTTTCTACCGGCCTCTTTGCCATATTCATTCACCCAATTACATTCTACTGTTCACCTTTCTTTCTGAATATGTCTATACAGTTCCCCTATATAGCCAATATAATTCATATTATGAGAGCCGTGCAAAAAGGGCAGTTCAAAAACAGGGATAAGGCGAATTAGCTAATAGCCATTCGCCTTATCCCTGTTTTTTATAAATACATTTTGAAGTTTGCCAGACGTAATAAATCGTGAATATCAAGCCGATACTCAATTCGTTGTGCGTTTTACTGTACTTATTAACTTTGTCCTCGACCATCGCTCGTAGAACAAGGGTTTGTGCAGGGCCATGCGAATCCCGGCAAAGAATAGCCAGAACAAATACCCACCGATCAACAATCCATGCAGTACGAGTGATGCTAAGCTGTCCAGATGCAATACATCCATCAGAATGAATAGTAGCCGGTTCAAGCAATACGGCGCTCCGACCAGACCTGCAATCAGCAGGCCATAGCGCAGGAAATATTGATAGCAATGCGCTGAGTAGCCGTTTGCTTGCACAATTTTCATTCGTGTCAGCCGCTTACCTGGGGTCTGCCCGTGACAAAAAGCAGGAAGCAGCCCAAAGTACAGAAGAAATAGAACTGGCAGCCATTGAATGGAAAGGGTAATTCCAAACGGGACTACGAACACGGCCAGGATGCACGATGCAAAGATCAGGCAAGCCATGTCGGCCAGAAAGGCAAAAACGCGTCGCGTAAAGGATATGGAAGCACCCCGTTGGAAACTGACGGTATCCAACTCTTGCCGGGTGGGCAGTAGACGGCTCACCGGTCCGGCCAAAGCGAATCCAATCATGCTGCCCGCTGTGTTAACGATCAGGTCATCCACATCAAACAGGCGGTAGCTGCCCGGATAGACAAAATACAGACCGCTGAGCTGGGTCAGCTCGAAAAACAAAGATAATAAAAAGGACAACCGTAATGTTTTGCGCCAGTGATAACAAAAGTAGTATCTCAGATAGACGCCAAACGGCATCGTCATAAATAGATTGAAAATGGTTGTCCAGAAGGCGCTGCCTGTGAAAATGTGAAGCCAGCTGGCAGGCTGTCCAGGTTGGATTTCTGCTTGCTTGACTATATCGGCAAGAAAAGAAAACGGGATAAGCTGCGCCTTATGCCCATGCAGAGTGGCGGCCTTTTCCGGCGTAGGCAGCGGTAGAATGACAAGGCAATAGACGCAGAGAAGGTACAGAAGAAAGCTGTACACGATCAGAACCCGTAAACTGAGGACCGATCCATATTTATGATAACTCCATGCGATGTATGGCACCGTAAACAGGACGACGATCATCGGGTAAATGACCATCGCCTGCCGCAGTGCTTCAAGATATTGGCTCATCTGTTTTCCTTTCGGGGTTTTGTTCTATATTGCCGAGATTTATGAAATAAGTGGCTGGGTCGGCAGAGAGATTCTGACTTCCAACCCATGTGGGGTGCTGCCGGAAAAAGAAACGGTTCCGCGATGAGCTTTTACGATCTGCATCACCAGCTTTAAGCCAAGACCATGCTCGTTTTTTTCATCGCTGCCTTGGGTACTGGTAATGTCGTCTCCGCGATTTAATACTTTCAGACGTTCCGGCTCGATCCCTATGCCATCGTCAGAAACTGTGCAAAGGCAACGCCCGTTTTCTTCTCCGACAGAAACGGAAATTCTGCACCCATGCGGGTTGTGGGTGATGCTGTTGCGGATCAAATTGTCCAGCATACGCCGCAGCAGTCCATCGTCCCCCAAAAGGTGGATCGAGCGTCCTGGCTGAATCTCGGCAAATACGATTTCATATCGACTGTCCAGACCGCTATTCAGCACTTCACTGACAGCCTGGCGGCTGGTCTCTACCCAATCAACATCTTTGAAGTGAACGGGCTGGAGCGCATATTCCAGCTTGGTAGTCAGGTTCAAATCATCGATCAGCCGTTTCATCTTTTCGCTTTCCCGGCGAATAATTCCTGCTTGCTTTCTTGCGTTCGGTGGAAGGTCGCAGTCATCTTCCAGCTCGCTGGCATACCCAAGCACCATCGAAAGCGGTGTGCGGATGTCGTGAGATACGCCGCGAATCCACTCCGCTCTTGTGTTGTCCTTCTTCTTCATATAACCTGCGGCCCGGTTCAGTCCGGCGTTGATCTCAGCCAGCTCCCCTTGTTCTTCCAGATGCAAAGCTTTTCCGTGACTTAAATTTTGAATGCCTTGCAGAATGGGCGTCATCGCTTTTTCGACTTTCCGCGTATTTCGCAAAATCAGGAAAATAATGAGCAACAGATTGATGATAAAAACCGCTGCAATTCCACCAAGTAAAACCCCCATGTAGGGCCATTCCAGAGAAAAATAATATTTTACCAGCGTTCCGGGCTGATAGCCTACAACCATGAGCTTGCCATCTGCACGCGTCCATATTTTAACTGGATAGTCCTCCAGATACCAACGGCTGAAAGAAGCCACCTCTGTACTGGTATAAGAACGCGGCAGCTTTTCTGGCAGGCTCTGCTGCCAGATGACATCGCCATCTTCATTTAGGAGCATTGCCCAGGCAGATTGTTCTTGCAGCATGGAAAGGGCAGTATCATCTGCGACCCATTTCCCATCCTGCAGCACTACATGGTCCGAGAAATCACGGACGGAAAAAGAGGCATCAGCCCCACTCATGCCCCCTGCAATGATGATTATAAAGAGCAAAGCGATGTTGACGGCAAAAAATAAAAGTACGATCCCGACCGTGGAAAGAATATAGCGGCGGAAAAATCGCTGCACGGCGTTCATGGCGACACCTCCTTGAGATTAAGGCGATAGCCAAGCCCTTTAACCGTGACAAGGGAAACAGGCTTCGACGGGTTTTCCTCGATTTTCTCCCGTAAGTGTCGGATATGGGTGGAAAGGGTGCTTTCATACCCTTGCCAAAATTCCCCGCATATCGTCTCGCACAGGATACCCGTGGTAACGATCCGCCCTGCGTTTTGATACAGCTTTTCAAAAAGCTGCATCTCTTTGGCAGTCAATGTTTGTTTCTCTCCGTTTTTCCAAACTTCTGCGTTAGCCATATCCACGGTGGCTCCGGCAAGTTCCACCATTTCATTTTGCTTTGGGTAAGCGCGGTTTAAGATTGCGCCGACCCTGAGCAGTAATTCTTTGGGTAAGAAGGGCTTGGCGAGATAGTCGTCTGCGCCGATCTCTAACCCCTCGATGCGATCCTCCGCTTCACCACGAGCGGTCAGCATCAGAACGGGAACCCGGCTTGTGCGCCGTATTTCTTTCAAAACTGAGAAGCCATCCATGTCCGGCATCATCACATCCAACACGATCATACTTGGCTGCTCTCTCTGCCATATCCGTAATGCCTCAGCGCCAGATGCGGCGGTTATTAGATTTGTATATCCAGCCCGCCGGAAGATTGAGAGCAGCATCTCCAATACATCACGGTCATCATCGACCAGCAGTATTTTGTGATTTGTCATAAGCAAATTTCACCACCTATCTTTATTTACATTATAACGCAAAGGAAGTCGGATGCCTATTCTGTGTCTAAAATCTCAGAGATAATTCAAGGTTGGCTCAGCGTTATCTCAAGGTTGGGATGGTATGCTTAAATCATCACGAAAAGGAGGTATTCGCGCATGAGCGATTATGTTATCGAAACCCGTGGCCTTACCAAAACATACGGGGAACAGAACAGTGTATCCAATCTGTCCATCCATGTGAGAAAAGGGCGTATCTACGGCCTGCTGGGCCGTAACGGAGCCGGGAAAACCACCACCATGCGGATGTTGCTGGGTCTTACCGCTCCATCTTCCGGCGATGTGAAGATTTTCGGCAAACCGCTTCGCGGCAACGAAAAAAACATCCTGCCTCGTATTGGTTCTCTGATCGAGTCGCCTGGGTTTTATCCGAACCTGACGGGAACAGAAAATCTTCGGATTTTTGCCGATTTGCGGGGACTCAAAAGCCCCAAATACATCAAAGGCGCGTTGGAGGTTGTCAACCTTCCGTACCGGGACAAAAAGCTGTTTTCCCAGTATTCGCTGGGCATGAAGCAGCGTCTTGCCATCGCACTGGCTGTCATGCACAACCCGGAACTGCTGATTTTGGATGAGCCGATCAATGGCCTTGACCCTATCGGTATTGCAGAGGTGCGCGGTTTCATCCGGGAACTGTGCGACGCCACCGGGAAAACCATCTTGATCTCCAGCCATATCCTGTCGGAGATCTCCCTGCTTGCCGATGACATCGGAATCATTGACCACGGCGTATTGCTGGAAGAAGAAAGCCTTAAGGAGCTGGAAGCAAAGAACGGGAAATATTTCCGCTTTACTGTTTCCAATGCGGCGCTGGCTGCTAACTTGCTTCAGAGCAAACTTGGCATTCAGAATATCCAGGTGGACAGTGCCAATGAGCTGACGGTCCGCGACCTTCGGTTGGACACTGGCGCGGCGGTCCGGCTGTTTGTAGACGCAGGGCTGTCTGTGTCCGACGCCCATCTCTATGAGGACACCCTGGAAGATTACTTCAAGCAGGTTACAGGGGGTGAGGGCATTGCTTAAACTTTTGCGCTGTGAGTTTGCCAAGCTGAAACGAAAGCCCCTGTTCTTTGCGGCTGCGGCCATTTCGGCTTTGATTCCCTTGGGGTGTGCGCTGTTTCTGCCGGAGATGCAGGAATTTTCAAGTGGCGCGGAAGCGGTGGACCGCCTGATGTCTACTCTGTTTCAGTTGAGCGCCTATCTGCTCCTGATGCCTGCCGTAGTAGTGCTGGCATCGAATCTGCTCTTTGAAGAACAGGATAACGACACCTTAAAGAATCTCATGACCGTTCCTGTGAGCAAACCCGCGCTGGCCCTGGCAAAGATGACGCTGCTATTTCTGTTTTCCATTGCGTTTATGGCTGTCGGCGGCCTGGTCAATCTGGCGATTGTGATGGCCTCCGGGCTGGAGCCGGTCGGCTTTTGGGAACTGTTTTTTGTAGGCATCGGACAAGGGATCATGATGTGGGCCGGGGCGCTGCCCTGTGTCCTCCTGGTGGTGCTTTTGAACCGCAGTTACATTATCTCCGTAATTATCACGTTCTTCTACACGGCGGTCAATTATATTTTTGGCACCAACGACTATTTCATCATGCAGCCGTTTGGGTTCAATCCAGGTACGCTGTTACCCGGACCGCTGACCTTCCGCTGGTTCTTTCAGTATCTGGACACATCCGGCGCACAGATGACGGAATTGATGGAGCGGATCAGTCCTTACTTTGTGACAACGCCCCAAGCGTTCCTGGTCGTTATCCTGGAGTCGGCAGTATTCCTGACATTGATCGCACTGGTCTATAAGCGCCAGAGCTGTTAAGGAGGTGTAAAGTCATGTGGAGTATTCTAAAAGGGGAATGGCGCAAACTGCGACGCTGCCAGATCCTGCTGGTTGGTATTGTAGCTCTGGCACTGTGCCCTGTCGTGCAATATGGCACCCAGCTGATTATCAACCCGGAGATGCGGGACCAGAACTTTGATTTTGTCAAACTGTTTGCCAATGTCATTTGGGGAAACACGCAGATTTTCCTGCCGATCTCGCTGGTTATGATTGGCGGCTGGCTGATTGACCGTGAGAACACAAATGACACCATGAAAAATCTGTTGACCGTGCCGGTATCCTACCCGAAGCTGCTGGGCGGGAAACTAATCGTCACGATTTTCCTGTCGATTCTGTTTGGAATTTATAGTGTAGCCATAACGGTTCTGACGGGCACACTCGCCGGTCTGGATGGATTCTCTGCTGATGTTCTGCTGCGGCAGGGCGCGCAGGTGGTTGCGGCCGCTTTCAATACCAGCCTGGTCTGTATGCCGATGATCCTGATTTTTGGACAGATGCGGGGAGCCTACCTGGGTGGGTCGCTTCTGACATTCTTCCTGGGGTATTGCATCTTGTTCTTCAAGAGCGGCTTCCTGCTCTCTGCTTATCCGTTTTCGGCGGCATTGATCCTCGCCGGTTTTGATATGCAGGAATACAATGGCGCTACGCAGGCTCCCAGCGTTTTGTTGGCAGCAGCAGGCATAGCGGCGGTGCTGGTTCTGACGATGGCGATTTTACTGCTATCCCGCCCCAGCAAAAAAGCAGGCAATAACAAAAAGAAAAAAGTCAAAAAGGGACGCGGCAGGCGTCGCGTTGGATGAGAGGAGCGAGTTCATGCGAAAATTAAACTATACTGGTAAAATCTGTGTCGTTCTCTGCGCAATTCTTTGTGTTGGCAGCTTGTCTGGATGTTCAACAGCCATGCAGTCTTTGGCGGACGGTACGGACGCCGTGTTGAACGGATTGGCGGACGGCACAGATATTGTGCTGAATGGCTTATCAGAAGGAGCTGACCAGGCTCTTGGCGGTCTATCAGAGGCAGACGATGGCCAGGCAAAGGACAGTATCGTGAACGCCTTTGGCGAACTTGTTGGCGATGCGGGAAATGCGGCCCTTACGCCCCAAAGTAAATTGCAGGGTCACAAAGAAAACGGGGTAGACGATTACACGGGGGCGTATGAAGCGACATATTCCGAGTTTACGGGCACAGAGATTTTATTCGGCGGTACTACGCTGGAGCGAGAAGCAGGAAGTACAATCCACATCACCTGTTCACTTTCTCTCGAAAGCGGCGAAGCAGCAGTTTTTCTTCGCTCAGGGGCAGATGATCCGGTTATTCTTCTCTCGGAGAGCGGTGAGTACGATGGCACAATAGAAGTTGATGGTACAAGCACTTATATCGGTGTGTGGGGCGACCAGGCAGAAGGAACCGTATCCATCGAAATTGAGTAAGGAGTACACATTATGAACGCAAAGAAAAAAACAATCATCATTGCTGTTATAGCTATCCTGGTAGTAGCGTTTATCGCGGTTGCTTTTCTTGCCACGCAGAAAAGCGCCGATTACTACACGCAAATTGACAACGACTGTGTAACCGAGATCGCACCACACGGAGCGATGAATTATCGCTACACATTAAGCGCCTACGATGAAACCGGGGCCGAAAAAGAACTGAACTTTGAAACGAGCCGAATTCTCACTGACGATGCCTACTTATGCCTGAAGGTAGCCCCATTCCGTGGTGTTGTTACCTGGGCAGAAGTGCAATTTGATGAAATGCCCGCCGCCGTGCAGGAACAATACGGCGGCAATTCGTAAGCCGAAGCCTATGTAGGCGCTACTTCAAACGGAAAGGCAGGTGCAGCATGAAAAGAATAAGAAAGTTCCTAATTCGCTCCTTCGCGCTTGTGATGCTTGCGATACTCGTTGTTGGCGGTGTTTTGGGCGGATTTGGTTATAAAATGTACCGTGATGCACTTGCCGAGCAACCTCTTGAGGAAAAAGTTGCCGAGATTCAAGCTGATCCCGATTATACGACCCTTGCTGAAATCCCAGAGATTTATTTGGACGCCGTTGTGGCAGTGGAAGATCACCGTTTTGAACAGCATTTTGGAATTGACCTGATTGCCATAGGACGAGCTGCCTGGAACAATCTGACCTCTTGGAGCCTGCGTGAGGGCGGCAGCACCATAACACAGCAACTTGCCAAAAATCTGTATTTTACGCAGGAAAAAAGTTTCATCCGCAAGATCGCTGAGATGTTTATGGCATTCCGCTTGGAAAATACCTATACAAAAGATGAGATTTTAGAGCTGTATGTCAATTCTATCTATTTTGGAGACGGCTACTACTGTATTTACGATGCAAGCCAAGGATATTTTGGGAAAGCCCCTATTGATATGACGGATTATGAATGTACTCTCTTGGCGGGGATTCCCAATGCGCCCTCAGTTTATTCGCTGACAGCCAACCCAGAGCTGGCGGAACAGCGTCAAGAGTATGTCGTACAGAGAATGGTTCAATACGGCTACATAAGCGAGGATGAGGCACAAAGCATCTTGCAAGACCAATCATAACTGATAGATATATGCGATCTATCTGCCGGACGACGGCAAAAGAAAAAAAGCCGTCGTTCAGCAGGCAATCGCCATGCCCTAAACACACTTACGGCGGCTTTGACAAATGATATGCTCCCTTTAAAGTAGACAGCGGAAAAACAAAACTGTCGAAACGGAGGGAGCAATTATCATGAGCTTAAAAGGCAAAATACCACCGGAGCTAAAGATTCAGGCCGTAGAGGATTATCAGGCAATCCGCAAGGGTTCTAGTGAGATAATCAAGGAATTAGGGATTCGCAGAAGCACCTTTCAATCCTGGGTGCGGAAATATCAGATGGAGGGTCGCAGCGGGCTGTATCCGAAAAAGCATGTTACAAGTTATCCATCCTCACTGAAGCTGGCGGCAGTAGAAGACTACATGGGCGGAGGAGGCTCGCTGGATGCCATGTGCCGCAAATACGGGATTTCCTCCCATGCGGTTTTACAACAATCGCCGAGCTGTGTCTGTTAGCAACCAAAGGCTCCCCAAAACGTCAGTCTGCAAGAGTGCATCAGATTGTGATGACACCAGTGGAAGCCCACAGCAAGAAACCGGATATTGTCCGGGATAAAATTGCTGAAAGCCGGGTATATCGAACGGGATTTGTACTATCAAACGGCAGCAGGCACACCGCAGGGAGGAATCCTTTCCCCTCTGCTGTCGAACATCTATCTGAACGATTTTGACTGGTATGTGGGGCGGACCTATATGGAGCCGCATCGCAAATGCAAGCACAAATGCAACGATACACGCAGGTTGAAATGGGCAGGAACTACCCCAAAGTATAACTTCCGTTATGCTGATGACTGGGTGGTGCTGACTTCTACGGAAAAGGAAGCGTTCCGTATGAAGCGCGAGCTGACAAAATACTTTAAGTCCTTGTTCCGCAGGTGGTGATTGGACATCACCGTGTAGCCCTTGTTACGCTCTACACGAAATACTGCCATGTTCTCAACTCCTTTCACTCGAAATGTCACCGCGTCGTAGGCGGTCAGCTTGCCCGGCTGGTAGGGACATTCCTCATACACACAAAACTGGTACTTCCAGTGCGGGCGGTAGAAACGGCAGGTGCCGCAGTCCTCCGGCGCTCCGGCCTCGCCGCTGTCAAAGTGGTCTGCGCCCGGCCTCGTCTGCATGAGCTGTTCAAAGGCCCGGTCGCTGCCGGAAGTAAAGTACATAGGCGGTCGCCTTTCTGGTTTTGGGCGCAAAAAAAGCGGCGTCCTGATCTCCCCAAAGTGGAAAAGAGAACGCCGCTGTCTGCGGTGTCGTATTCAATTTTCGATGTGTCACTATTTGGGCGGTGGGCTTCACGGGAGGCAGAAGCGTGTCAAAGCTCAATCCGAAAGTAGTAAATCGGTAGTAAATTCAGTTCTTATATCCCGTGAAATGCCCGTATTTCCGGGCTTTTTGGAGATAATCAGAGTTGTTATTCAAAAAAACAATTTCTTTGATGGAAAGTAAACTTGACATCTCGCCCAAATGTGTTATACTAAGAATACGGAAAGTAAACTTTCCATCAGAAAGGAGGCTTGTATGAAAAATCGACTGGAAGAACTTCGCAAACAACGAGGAATCAAGCAAGAAGAATTGGCAAGCGCCCTGGAAGTATCACGACAAACAATCGGCTCTTTAGAAAACGGGCGCTACAATCCATCTATTCAGCTGGCGTTCAAAATTGCCCGATATTTTCATATGACGATTGAGGAAATTTTTATTTATGAGGAGGATGAACAATGAAATCTAAAATTACAAATTATGCAACTCTCATTATGGGGTTACTTCTGCTGGCGGTGAGCTTGTACCTAATTAAAACAAGCAATGATCCGCAGGGAATAATGAGAACATTACCCTATGTCTGTATTGGCATTGGGTGTGGCTTGTTTGGACATGGTATGGGAAATGTGATTTCTGAACGGGCCATTAATAGTTACCCCGAATTAAAAAGGCAACTGGATATTGAAAAAAATGACGAGCGTAATGTGGCGATTGCAAACCGGGCTAAGGGAAAAGCGTTTGATATGATGACCTTTGTTTTTGGGGCTTTAATGTTATCATTTGCCCTTATGGGGATAGATATGGTTGCTGTACTTCTACTTGTTTTTGCATACCTTCTTGTTCACGGCTTTGCCCTCTACTATCGCTTTAAGTTTGACAAAGAAATGTAATTAAACAATAGCCGCTCACCAGCGGTACCACCGAGCAGGAACCTGAAAATGGCTCCTGCTCGGTGTTTTTGAAGGGAGGGAAACTTTATGGCAACCACACGCATTATGCCATTGCATATCGGCAAGGGTCGGACTGAGAGCCGTGCCATCAGCGATATTATTGACTATGTGGCAAATCCCCAAAAGACCGACAACGGAAAATTGATTACCAGCTATGGATGTGACAGCCGGACTGCTGATGCAGAGTTTCTGTTGGCAAAGCGGCAGTATAGCCACATAACTGATGCATGGGACAACAAAGGCGATAAGGAATACAAAGACAAGGGCTACTCTGGCAAGAACATTGAGCGCCCCGACTTCCAGCGGCTTCTGCAGGACATCAAGCTGGGCTTGATTAAGCGGGTGATCGTCTACAAGCTGGATCGGATTAGCCGTTCCATCGTGGACTTCGCAAAACTCATGGAACTGTTCAAGCAGTATGATGTGGAGTTTGTGTCCTGCACAGAAAAGTTTGACACTTCCACACCGATGGGCCGGGCGATGCTCAATATCTGCATTGTCTTTGCCCAGCTTGAACGCGAAAGCATCCAGATGCGTGTGCAGGACGCTTTCTATTCCCGGTGTACCAAAGGCTACTATATGCGGGGCCGGACGCCATACGGTTTTGATACTGAGCCCATCGTCATGGACGGGATCAAGACAAAAAAGCTGGTGGAAAATGCGGAAATGGATTATGCCGAACTAATATATCAAATGTACGCAGAACCGAGTGCCTCTTATGGAGATATAACGCGATATTTTGTGGCCCATGATATTAAAGTTTATGATCGGTGTAGATGTGGGATCGGTCATAGAACTTTCGATAGGGGATCAGGTGATTCCGGTAACGGTTTCCGGTCTGATTACGAATACGGAGCTTCAAAATGGTCATGGCGCTCTGGCATTGGACAACACCTGCATGGTTGCAGTAAAAGAGCTGTTTCAGGAAGCAATGCCGATGGTCGATTGTTTTGATTATTCCTGGAGCATTGTCGGTGATCCTAAAAAGGCAGAGCAGATTGAAAACAGCTTGAATGCAATCATTTCTTCCAATCCGGATCTTGACTTGGATACCATTGGGATACATAAGGATTATGAGGAAATGGAAAACCGGGTCGTTTTTGGAGGTTTTCAGGCGCTGTCCTGGCTGGTATTCCTCTTTGGCGTGGTCAATCTCATCAACACCACCCTCTCCAATCAGATGTCCAGAAAGAGGGAAAACAGCGTCTTTCGCGCCATTGGTCTGACCAGAAAGCAGCTCTGTCAAATGACCATCTATGAGGGAATTTGCTATGCGTTTTCTGCTGCGCTGGCAACCCTGGCAGTCGGCCTCCCGATTGCAATAATAGCTGCCCGAAAATTCAGCGAAATGACTTTTCATGGAGCGATCATGCCATATTCCTTCCCCTTCCTGCAAATGGGGCTGTTCGTTCTGGTGCTGTTTGGCCTGGAGGTCATCCTGTCCTTCTGGACAATGCGCAGGCAGAAAAATCAATCGCTTGTGGAAGAAATGCGAGCGATGGAATAAGCATATAGGATCGGCGGGGCGGCGTGTGCTGCCCCACTTTTTAAGTTTGCTGTTATATTTTGGATCGTTATTGACTTCTATTACGGTTAGTGATATATTTATTACAGTAACCATAATAAGGAGGCAGGTGTTATGCGAGACAATGCGAAAGGCGGTGCGCTCACAGAGGTGACATTCTTTATTTTGCTCTCCCTTTATACCCCGAAACATGGATATGCTGTTATGCAATTTATTGAAGACAATACAAAAGGGCGGCTCACGCTGGGGGCAGGTACTTTATATGGTGCGTTGAACTCGTTGCAGGAAAAAGGCTGGATTGCACCTTTTGGAGATAGTGCGGGACGGAAAAAAGAATATCTCATTACAACGCAAGGAAAAGAAATTGCAGAAAAGGATCTGATAAGGCTCAATGAACTTGTAGGCGTGGCTAATGGAATTATTGGAGGTGCGGTATGAGCAAAAAGTATTATCGTTTCTTTGGCGGTTTGTTGACTGCCCAGGAACATTGGCTGAATAAAATGTCTGAAAAGGGCTATCGTCTGATTCGGGCGGAAAAAATGTTGTATGAATTTGAGGAGTGTAAACCGGATCAGGTAAAATACTGCGTGGAGTTTATCGGGCAAAAATCGAAGGCCAACGCATCCGATTATCATGAGTTTTTAGAGGGGATGGGTTACAAAGTATTTTATAAAAACATCAACCTGAACTACTCTGTTGGTAAAGTACGCCTACGGCCATGGGCTGAAAAAGGCGGACGCATAGCAACAAATGCCACCACCTTTAATCGGGAACTGTTGATCGTAGAAAAAGATAATGACGGTAAGCCGTTTGAACTTCATACTTCTTATGAGGACAAGGAAAACTATTACAGAAATCTGCGTAATCCGTGGTTGCTGATATTGCTTATGTTCGCAATATTTGCGGTTGTAAATCGCTCGGCAGTTTTTGGTGTACTTGCCCTGGTTTCTTTGATTCCTGTTCTCGTATATCAAACCCAGGTTGTGCAAAACAAACGCGAAGGTAAGACAAGAGAATGGTGAGGTGTTTATATCATGAATGAACGAGAAAAAACGATCCGACTATGGTTTGATATGTGGCTCAATCAGCAGGATACCCCGCTTTTTTACCGTTCCTCAAGGAAATTTTTGAAATGTCCGAGCGTTGTAACATTTCACCCCGATTTTCAATGAAATCTTTTGGCCGCTGTAACATTTCGCGGACATTTGGGTTTTACAATACCCTTATCAACAAAAGTGAGGAGGCGACGCAATGGAACTGACCCCGACCTTGATTTTGAATCTGGCGCTGCTGATCGTCCCACCCGTTGTCCTTGTGCTGGTGTTCCGGCAATGGCTGGCCCGGCACATCCGCTGGACGGTTGCCTTGACTGCTCTCTGTGATGTTCTCCTATTTTGGGATGAACTGTTCTACTATGAGAGCTTCGGCCTGTTCGCTGTGCTGATTCTGGT
>ERZ507065.984-NODE-984-length-13938-cov-3.885616_pt1 | contig 13938 bp, 9 predicted proteins | sample MGYA00513785_ERZ507065 | MGnify/ENA metagenome assembly ERZ507065
ACCCGTCGGAATCCTTGGATTCCGACGGGTTTTATGCTGCCCGCTGCCAGAGTGCCTGGAGAGGATATCCCTGCCGGGCATCGACTGGAAACAATGTGCTAAACCATATTGAGGTAATTGTAGATGGCAGTCATGAAAATTGCGTCCCGAATGCTGGTCAGGGGGCTGATGCCCAGCAGCTCTTTGATTTTCTTGACCCGGGCTGCCACAGTGTTCTTGTGGAGATAGAGCAGCTCCGCCGCCTCGCTCAGGTTCATACTGGTTTCGATCAGCGCACCGATGGTCTCACGAAAGATGGACTCATCCATATGCTCCCGGATCAGGCGTACATAGATGTCCAACAGAGGGGCCATGGTCTCGGTGGAGATCTGGCTCATCATGTATTCGGTCAGGTAGTCGGCTAGAAAGTACACCTTAAGCTCTTTCTTCTGGCGGTAGCGGTACAGCCACATGATATCCTCATAGATGCGGCCGTAATAGGAAAAGCGGTTCTGGACCGTGCCGCAGATATAGCGGCTTTTCTGTCCGGGCACCTGAGATTCAAACCATGCATCGATTTCTTCGATACACAGGCGGATCTGGTTGCGGTAGGTGGCCACCGTAGTTTCGTCAATCTGCTTGAAGAGCAGGAGCAGGTTGCCGCCGATACAGAACAGCAGGTCGTTGGGAGAATGGCTGGGGGAATTCGGGTAGTCCTCGGCAAAGCGGGAAAGCACCAGTTCGGAGCTCTCGCACCCCACATACTCAATAAGAAGGGGATAGCGGTTGACGTGCTCAGTGATACCCAGTTCAGCGGCCTGGGAGCGGATGCGCATGATGTTGACCGGGCGGTCCACAAAGAGAAGGCGGGCCAGATGGCTCATGGCGCCGGTGGAGGCAGTGGGGAGGAATTCACGCTGGAGTTCGTAGTCGTACAGCGATTCAAACGACAGCTTGATGAGCTTGGCCAGGGACATTACGGTGGATGGATCGCCGGAGACGCCGATGACGCCCACCGGGATCAGGTTCTCCCGCAGCAGCAGGTTCACCCCAGGCGAAGTCACGCCGGGGAGATCCTCGGTCAGATCCTCGGTGACGTTGATGCTGATGTTGTTGGTGATCATGCGGAAGGCGGTAGCGTGGAAGGTGCCCACACGCTCTTCACTGCACGACGCAATGATGATACCGTGCTCATTCATGATGTTGATGTTGTAGTCGGTCTGGGAGCGGATGCGTCGGATAAACTGCTCAGCAAAGGCCTGGTTGATCATGGGCGGCACCTCCCTTTTTGCCCTTTATTGTACCATAGCTGGGCAGAAAGCACAACTGATTGGGTATCCGGGCATGTGAAAAGGCGCCTGAAAGGGCGCCTTTTCACATAGAGGTTTAGTCTAGGCGGGCGCCGTTTTCGTTCATACGGGCGCGGATTTCAGCGCCGGACAGCTCACGCAGGGGCAGATCCCGCCGGATGGACAGGTCGGCTGCCAGCGCGGCAGCGTGTCCATATTCAAAGCACTGGGCGGTGACCCGGCAGCTTGCCAGGGCCTGGTGCTCGGCGCACAGGTTGCGCCCGGCCACAAGCAGATGCTCGCCGGTTTCCGGAACCAGGGAGCCGTAGGGAACCTCGTAGTAATCGTTGATGAGCCAGAACAGGTAGGGCGTTTCACCGGCGTGGAGTTCAATGGGCCAGGGGCAGCGACAGATGCCGTCGGAGCGCTTGCGGGCATGGGCCACGTCGTCATTGGTGAGCCGCGCAATGCCGCGGATGCTGCGGGTTTGGCGGACGCCCACTTCGGGAGAGCAGTCGTTGATAAAGCTGTGCTCACAGCCGGGAATATGCTCCCGGAAGAAGCGGGCGTATTCCTGTACCTGGCGGCGGCCGACGATCTCCGCCTCAGTGTGGTCCTCCGGGTTGCATACGTTCAGCGCCCGACCGTCCCGGCCGGTCAGTAGGGTAGTGTTCATCAGCAGTTCACCGGGCCGGGGAGTAGGAAAGACCCAGACCTTGGCCCGGGGCAGATGCCAGCCCTGGCGGTTGGCCTCGTGGAGCAGCTCCGTCACACAGTCGGGACTGATAGTGTCCGGCCCCCAGTAGTCGGAGAAGCGCGCCGTGTCCACCCCGCCCAAGCGGAACATGGCGGTGGGATTCTGGATGGTGCCGTTGTCCCCCATGGTGTAGCCGCCGCCCGCCCTGTAGACCAGATCCGCGTCGCCGGTGGCGTCTATGAGCACCTTGGCGCGGATCTGGGCCAGGCCGCTCTTGGTATCAATTACCACCCCATAAAAAATATCCCCCTCCTTGATGACGCCGAAAATATTGGTATGATAGAGGATGCCCGCCCCTGCGCCCAGCACCAGCTCCTCGGCCACTTCTTTATAGACCTGGGGATCGTGGGTGATGAGATAGGTCTTGCCGTAGAGCTGCGGGGGCGTCACGCCGCCCCGGGCGCGCATGGCCTGGAGAAACTCCTCTGTAAAGCCGAAGACGGTCTGGCGGGGGCCGTCGGCTTCCGGCGTGTCACTGCACAGAAATGTACCGCAGACCGTGCCGGAACCACCGGCCACTGCCGCGCCCCCCAGAAAACCCAGCCGCTCCACCAGAAGGACGGAGCGCCCCTGCCGGGCGGCCATGGAGGCCGCCGCAATGCCGGCCGGCCCACCGCCGCAGACTAGGACGTCCACCTCGTCATACAGTGGGAGCGCACAGTCGGTGTGGTAGATAACGGTATGGCGAAATTCTTTCAATTGCTTCACCTCATGTTCTGCGCCGGTCGGGGCGCTCTATGTTGTATATCCAGTATGACAGATCTGACCGCTGGGCGGAATGTGCCGCTGACACAGCTTTGCAAAGCTTTTCTATGGAGCTGGAACAAGGCGGGAGACAGTCGCTGCGGCGGGCTGATATAAATCAGTGCCGCAGTCATTCTTTTGGCACAAAACTTTGTGACCGCGACACATTAGGCAGGGTGGGGGGCCGTGCTATACTTGAGGTATGCAGAGGCGAGATAACGGCCGTCAGGCCGTGCCGACAAGCAAGGAGGAATTGCTGCCATGTGGAAGTATTACAACCCGGTGGAAGTGGTCTTCGGCACCGGGAAGCTGGATGAGCTGGGACAGCTTATGGCCGAGCGGGGGCTGGACCGGGCGCTGATCGTCTCCGATCCCTTCACCCACCGCAGCGGCGTGGCCGCGCGGCTGAAGGAGTGCGCGGGCGGCCGCGTGCTGGACATCATCTCTGAGGTGGAGCCCAATCCCACCTGTGACAACGTGGACGCCTGCGCCCGGCGGGCCAGGGAGCTGGGGGCCCGGTCCATCATCGGCCTGGGCGGCGGCTCCGCCATGGACTGCGCCAAGGCCGCGGCGGCTGCGGCCGCCATGGACTGCACCGGCCTGGAGCTGCTGCGGGGGAGGCCCGTCACCGATGCGCTGCCCCTCATTGCCGTGCCAACCACCGCCGGAACCGGCAGCGAGGTGGGCTGGGGCGCGGTGCTCTCCGACCACGCCGCCAACGCCAAAATCGCCATTTTCGGCAGTCCCATGTTCCCCAGGCTGGCCCTGGTGGACCCGGTGCTGACCTACACTGTGCCCCCCGCCGTCACCGCCTCCACCGGCCTGGACGTGATCGCCCACAGCCTGGACGCCATGTGCTCGGTCCGGGCCAACCCGGTGTCCGACGGCCTGGCCGTCCGGGCCGCCAAGCTGGCCTTTGAGAACCTGGAGGCCGCCTTCCGGGACGGCTCCGACGCCGTGGCGCGGGAGCGGATGGCCATGGCCAGCACCATCGCCGGTTATGCCTTCAGCAATACGGGCACCACCGGCAGCCACGCCTGCTCCTACCTGCTGACCGCCAAGTACCATATCCCCCATGGCGAGGCCTGCGCCCTCACCCTGGATGCCTGGTTCCGGAAGGACGCAGCGGTGCGCCCGCTGCTCCACACCCTCAGCCGCATGATGGGCTTCGCCGACGCCAACGCGGCCGCCGACCGGTTGGCCGAGCTGAAGGAGCTCACCGGCATGCGCACCACCCTGACCGCCATGGGCGTGCCCGATACGCAGGAGGCCCTCGACGAGCTGGCGGCCAACGCCGCCGCGTCGGGCAACATGGCAAACGACATCTGCAAGGCCACAAGGGAGGACATCGCGTCCCTCTTTGCGTCCCTGCGCTGAGAAAAGGAGGAACGGATATGGACAACCTGACGCCGTGGAAAGAGGCGTTGAAGGAACGGACGCTGTACGGCTGCTTTGTGACCTACGGCCTGCCGGACATCGCGGAGGTCACGGCCCTGATGGGCTTTGATTTCCTGCTGCTGGACAACGAGCACGGGGTGATCGAGCAGAGCACCCTGGCGGACATGGTGCGGGCCTCCCAGCTGCGGGGGGTGCCCGCGGTGGTGCGGTGCACCATGAAGGAGTACGACCACATCCAGAAGGCCCTGGACTTCGGCGCCAACGGCGTGCAGCTCCCCCTGGTGAACACCGCCGAGGACGCCCGGCGGGTGGTGGAGCTGGCCAACTACGCCCCCCAGGGGCGCCGGGGCACCGCCTACCTCCCCCGCGCCGCCCGGTACGGCATGGTGGAGGACAAGCGGGCCTACCTGAGGCAGGCCAACGACACCAAGCTGGTGTGCTGCCAGGTGGAGACCCGCCAGGCAGTGGAGAACCTGGATGGGATTCTGGAGGTGGACGGGGTGGACGTCTACTTCATCGGCCCCGGCGACCTGGCCGCCTCCTACGGGGAGCCCGCCGGCAGCCCCAAAATGCTGGAGCTGACCGAGCGGATGATCCGCCGTATCGTGGCCGCGGGAAAGACCGCCGGCTACTACGTGGGCACGCCTGAGGCGGCCAGACAGGCCGAGGAGTGGGGGGCCCGCTATCTGGTCACCGCGGTCAACCAGTACATGGTGTCCGGCGGCAGGAGCTTCCTGAGCCAGGTACGCGGGGGCGGGGCGGTGGCCGCCTCCTCCGCGTACTGAGGAGGCCCCCATGGAGGACATGCACCTGATTCTCCGCTGGCACGGGGAGAAGGACCCCATCTCCCTGCGCCAGTACGCGCAGATTCCCAACCTGTACGGCATTGTCACCTCCCTCTATCATCTGCCCCTGGGGCAGGTGTGGGACCGGGGGGAGGTGCTGCGCCTGAAGGAGCAGATCGAGGCCCACGGCCTGAAGTTTGAGCTTGTGGACAGCTTCCGCATTCACGAGGACATCAAGCGGGGCTATGCCTCCAGGGACGCCCTCATCGAAAACTACCGGAAAAACATCCGCATGCTGGCGGAGTGCGGCATCCGGATCATCTGCTACAACTTCATGCCGGTCTTTGACTGGACCCGTACCGATCTGGCCCATGTCCTCCCCGACGGCTCGGACTGCCTGAGCTTTGAGGAGGAAAAGGTGCGGGCCGTGGACCCGGAGAGGGGCATTGAGCTGCCCGGCTGGGGGACCAACCACATTCCGGCGGAGCTCCAGGCCCTGCTGCACAGCTACCGGGGCATCGGGGAGGAGGAGCTGTGGGACAATTGCCGCTATTTTCTCCGGGCGGTGCTCCCGGTGGCGGAGGAGTGCGGCGTCAAGCTGGCCCTTCACCCCGACGACCCGCCGCGGCCCATCTTCGGCCTGCCGCGCATCGCCAAGAACGCCGCAGACTACCGGCGTATCCTCTTCACCCCCGACCTGGACAGCCCCAGCAACACCATCACCTTCTGCTGCGGCTCCCTGGGCTCCGACGCGGACAATGATCTGCCCGCCATGATCCGGGAATTCGGTCCCAGGGGGAAGCTCCCCTTTGTCCACTTCCGCAACGTCCAGCGGGAGCCTGGGGGCGATTTCTACGAGTCCGGCCACCAGACCGGCTGCGGCAGCAACGACATGGGGGAGATCATGCGGGCCCTGTGTGATATGGGGCGCCCCTTCTGTCTCCGCCCTGATCACGGCCGCCGCATCTGGGACGAGGCGTGGAGTGTTCGGGAGGTGACCGGCTCCGACGGCGTCCGGCGGAGAGAGCATCGGCCGGACGGATGGGACGGCGTCCGGCCCGCCGCGGGCTATGGTCTGTTTGACCGGGCCCTGGGGGCGGCCTACGCCCAGGGGCTCTATGAGGGCATCCGCAGGGAGCGGGCCGCCCAATTGACAAAGGAGTGAGTACATTGCGTAAAGTGATTTCCCGGCAGGAGGCCGCAGCCCTGGTGCAGGACGGAATGACGCTGGGTATGCTGGGCTTCGTGACCCTGTCGGTTCCGGAGGAGCTGCTGGTCTCCCTGGAGGAGCGCTTTCTGGCCGAGGGCCACCCAAGGGATCTGAACGTGTTCTACACCTCCGCCATCGGCGACGGCGGGGAACATGGCGCCAACCACCTGGCCCACGTGGGGCTGGTGCGGCGTATGGTGGGCGCCCACGTAGGTCTGGCTCCCAAGCTCAACCCTCTGATCACCGGCAACCAGATCGAGACCTTTTGCGCCCCTCAGGGGGTGCTGGTTCATATGTGCCGGGCCATGGCGGGGCACAAGTGCGGCGTCATTACCCACGTGGGCCTCAAGACCTTCTGCGACCCGGAGGTGGAGGCATGCTGCTTCAACGACGCGGCCAGGAAAGCCCACACTGAGGGCCGGGGCATCGTCCAGAGCATTGAGATCGACGGCCGCCGGCTGCTCCACTACAAGCTGACGCCCCCCGACGTGTGCTTCATCAAGGCCACCTACGGCGACAGCCGGGGCAATCTGTCCATGGAGAAGGAGGGGCTGTTTCTGGAGCAGTTAGAGATGGCCCTTGCTACCAAGAACAACGGCGGAACCGTCATCGCCCAGGTGGATACCCTGGTGGAGGACAACACCCTGGACCCCCGCAGCGTGAAGGTCCACGGCTGCTTCGTGGACTATGTGGTGGTGGGGCGGCCGGAGTACAGCCGCCAGCACTACTTCGACGCCATCCCCTACCATCCGGAGTGGACCGGCGAGGTCAGGGTGCCCATGGGTGCCCTGGAGCCAATGGAGCTGGGCATCCGCAAGATTATCGCCCGACGGGGCGCCATGGAGCTGCGGAGGGAGTGCCTGGTAAACCTGGGCTTCGGCATGCCCGACGGTGTGGCCTCCGTGGCCGGCGAGGAGGGGGTGGCCGGCGAGATGACCCTGTCCATCGAGTCGGGCACACTGGGCGGCGTGCCAGCCCCCGGCAACGGCTGCGGCGCCTCCGCCGACGTGGAGGCCATTGTCAAGCACACCGAGATTTTCGACGGCTATGACGGTGGCAGCATCGACATCGCCTATCTGGGCGCGGCCCAGATCGACCGCCACGGCAATGTAAACGTGTCCAAGTTCGCCGGGCGGATGACCGGCCCCGGCGGCTTCATCAACATCACGCAGAACGCCAAGAAAATCTGCTTTATGGGCACCTTCTCCTCGGTGAAGGACACCGATATCCGCCTGGAAAACGGACGGCTGAACATCGTCAAGGACTCCAATGTGGTCAAGTTTGTCCCGGAGGTAGAGCAGATCACCTTCTCCGGCGATTACGCGCGGGAGACCGGCCAGGAGGTGCTCTACATTACGGCGCGGGCGGTATTCCGCCTGACCGACCAAGGCCTGACCCTCGTGGAGGTGGCCCCCGGCGCGGAGCTGGAGCGGGACATCTATCCACTGATGGGCTTCCGGCCTGCTGTGGCTGCCGATCTGAAAGAGATGGATCCGCGAATTTTTCGCCCGGAAAAAATGGGGCTTGTGCTCCAGGATTGAGAGGGAAAACACGATGAACAGCTTTACTCTGGATGAAATCTATGTGGGGCAGAAGGCGTCGGTCACCAAGACCATCACCAGGGGCGACATCTACGCCTTTGCCGGCCTGGTGGACGACTACAGCCCCGTCCACATCGACAAGGCGTTCGGCGAGCAGAGCCCCTTCGGCCGGTGCATCGCCCACGGCTTCCTGTCCGGCGCCCTGTTCAGCACCCTGGCGGGCAATTACCTGCCAGGCGCAGGCAGCCTCTATGTGCGCCAGAGCCTGAACTTTCTCAGGCCGGTCTACGCGGGGGACACCATCACCGCCACCTTTGAGGTGGTCAAAAAGGGCGAGGAGGTCACCAAACCCGACGGCACGGTAAAGTTCAGCCCCGGCCGCATCGTTATGAAGGCCACCGCCGTCAATCAGAGGGGCGAGGTGGTGGTGGAGGGCGAGGCATGCTCTATGGCTGCCCGGGAAAAGGTGGATTGCAGCCGGTTCTGAATCCGGGGGACTAGCGCAATAGTGCCCAAAGAGGTGCGCGCCCTTATGTGCTGTATTTGTGGAAATGTATTAAAGACATAAGATAGCGCCTGATTCTTGTGTTGCCGTCACAGTGCACATACGGTGTGCCCGTGTATAATAAAGTTATCCGGATGAGACAGCAACTGTGGAACGACAAACAGAGAAATGAGGGATCAAAGCAATGTTCTTGAAAAAGTTCGGGGATCTGGCTGCGGGCGTATTCTTCCTGATTCTTTCCATCGCCCTCTTCCTGGCGGCCAGCGCACTGCCGCCCAGCCTGATGGGGGGACTTGGCTCCGACTTCATGCCGAAGGTTCTGGCCATCATTACCTGCATCCTCTCCTTCTTTCAAATCCGTGCCGGATTCCGCACCATGCGAAGCTTCCAGCCGAATGAAGGAGCGGAGGAGGAGAAGCCGGAGTACCTGCGGGTGCTGGCCACCATCGCGGCATTCACCGTATATGTGTTTGTCATTGAGCCGGCGGGCTTCCTCCTCAGCTCCATCGTGTATCTGTTTGCACAGATCACTATCCTGGCGCCCAAAGAGAAGCGGGGCATCAAAGGGATCATCCTGTTCGCGGTGATCGCCGTCGTGGTGTGCGTCGCGGTTTACTTTATCTTCCGGTTCGGTCTGAATGTCATGCTGCCCGCCGGCATACTGGGTTAAAAGGAGGCGCAACTGATGGAAACCTTATCCCTGATTGGAAACGCATTTGCCGGGATGATGAACCCCATGTCCATTCTGCTGCTGATCGTCGGTGTCGCGGTGGGCATTGTGTTCGGCTCCATCCCAGGCCTGTCCGCCGCCATGGCGGTGGCCCTCTTCCTGCCGGTCACCTTCGCCATGCAGGCCCATGAGGCGTTCACCCTACTCGTGGCGCTCTACATCGGCGGGATCTCCGGCGGCCTGATCTCTGCCATCCTCATCAACATCCCCGGCACCTCCTCCTCCATCGCCACCTGCTTCGATGGCTCCCCCATGGCCAAAAAGGGTGAGGCGGGCAAGGCTCTGGGTACCGGAGTGGTATTCTCCTTCCTGGGCGGCCTGTTCTCCTTCCTGGTGCTTATGTTCGTGGCCCCTTCCGTGGCGCAGATTACCCTGAAGTTTTCCGCCATCGAGTACTTCGGCGTGTGCCTCTTTGCCCTCTCTATGATCGCCGCCCTGGCGGGCACCAGCATGATCAAGGGACTGCTCTCCGGCTGCCTGGGCCTGATCATTGCCTTGGTGGGTATGGCGCCCATTGATGGAACCAAGCGATTCACCTTCGGTATCAACGAACTGTCCTCCGGCTTTGACATCCTGCCTACCCTGATCGGCATCTTTGCCATTGCGGAGGTGCTGGCCTACGCTGAAGAGGTCAAAAAGATGGGAAAGGCCACTCAGATCAAGCAGAGCTTTAAAATCAAGGGCTTCGGATTCACCTGGAAGGAGTTCGTGGGGCAGAAGTGGAACGCACTGCGCTCCGCCCTCATCGGTACCGGCATCGGTATCCTGCCCGGCATCGGGGGCTCCACCGCCGGTATTCTCTCCTGGATGACCGCCAAAAAGACCTCCAAGCACCCGGAGAAGTACGGCACTGGGATCATGGACGGCGTGGTGGCCTCCGAAACCTCCAACAACGCAGTCATCGGCGGCGCCCTCATCCCCCTGCTGACCCTGGGCATCCCCGGCGACGGTGTGACGGCCATGCTGCTGGGGGCCTTTATGATCCACGGCCTCACCCCCGGACCCCTGCTCTTTGTGGAGTCCGCAGACCTCATCTACACCATCTTCATTGCCTGCATTCTGGCCAACGTGGTCATGCTGGTGCTTGAGCTGGGCGGCATGCGGATTTTTGTCCGTCTGCTGAGTATCCCAAAGTACATCCTGCTCCCTGTGGTGCTGGTGCTGTGTACCGTGGGCGCCTTCGCCACCAACAACCGTATCTTTGATGCCCAGTCCATCGTGATCTTCGGCGTGCTGGGCTACCTGATGAGCAAGTTTAAGCTCCCCGTGGCTCCTTTCATCCTCAGCTTCATTCTGTGCGACCTGCTGGAGACCAACCTGCGCCGGGGCCTGATGCTGACCCAGAACGACTTTTTGGCTTTCTTCACCCACCCCATCGCCGCTGTGTTTATGGTGGCCGCGGTGCTGTTCGTGGTGTGGACGGTAATCAAGCAGGTGCGCAACCGCAAAAAGGAGACTGCGGGTGCGGCTTGAGCCCATTGAGATCGAAATCAATATTCACTAAGGAGGATTTTCCCATGAAAAAGAGACTGCTTGCCCTTATCACTGGAGCCGCTCTGGTTGGAACCCTGCTGGCCGGCTGCGGCAGCACCAGCGAGAACACCGAATCCCCTGATGCCGCCGGTAATACAGGCTCCGCCTCAGGCGGAGGGTGGCCCTCCGGCCCGGTATCCATTGTTGTCCCTGCCAGCGCCGGGGGCGGTACCGATCTGCTGGCCCGTGTTCTGGCCGAGAAACTGACGGCCAAGTTGGGACAGTCCTTTGTGGTGGTCAATGTCACCGGCGCCGGCGGCTCCAGCGGCATCAACCAGGTTCATGAGGCCGCCCCAGACGGCAACACCATCCTCTTCTTCCACAATGCCCTGCTGATCAACAATGTCACCGGCGTGTCCGACTACTCCTACGAGGGCTTCGCTGTGGGGCCCCATGTGGTCACCGACAATGCCACTGGATTCTATGTCAGCGCCGACGCCCCCTACAGCACCTATCCGGAGCTGATCGATTACTGCAAGGAGCACCCCGGAGAGGTCACCATGGGCGTCGAGGTGGGCGGCTTTACCTACATGATGGTCAAGTCCTTTGAGGCGGCCACCGGCGTGCAGTTTAACCTGGTAGATGTGGGCTCCAACTCCGACAAATGTACCGCGCTGCTGGGCGGCCATATCGATATCATGCCCAACCAGTACTCTACGGCCAAGGGCTATATCGAGTCCGGTGATTTTGTGGCCCTGGGCTTCCCGGCCGAGGAGCGCAGCGCAGTCTATCCCGACGTGCCCACAGCCAAGGAACAGGGCGTGGATTGGCTCTACAATGGATATGAATTCGGCTTCTTCCTGCCCAAGGACACCCCCAAGGACATTCAGGACACCTTTGATACCGCAGTGGCAGAGCTGATGGAGGACGAAGAGGTGCAGCAGGCCATCCTGGATCTGGGCAACGAGCCTACCTACCTGTCCCCGGCCGACTACGAGAGCCAGCTGGCGGATATCCAGGCCGAGTACGAGGAGCTGTGGGCCGCGGCCAACGCGGCAGCCTGAGCTCCTCCCCCACAAGAACACATGGACTGCCTCGCCCGTGGGCGGGGCAGTCCCATCCGATTGTAAAAGAGGTATGCGGTATGAAACGGGAGATTTCTCCTTTTATTCGCCTGAACCAGAAGGACAATGTGGTGGTGGCCCGCCGGGACGTGCCCGCCGGCATGGAGGTGGAGAGCGAGGGCTTTACCACCCGTACCGAGGTGCCCGCGGGCTACAAGGCTGCGGCCAGGGACATCCGGAAGGGGGAGCCGATTCTCAAGTACAACACCTGCATCGGCTTTGCAGCGGAGGACACCCCCGCCGGCACCATGATGCACAGCCACAACATCGTCTTTGAGCACGTGGATCTGGATTACGCCTTCAGCCGGGACTATCACCCCACCGAGCTCCTGCCTCCGGAGCAGCGGGCCACCTTCCAGGGCTTCGTCCGCCCCGACGGCTGGGTGGCCACCCGCAACTACATCGGCATTCTGGTGGCCAGCAACTGCGCCGCCACCGTGGCCCGGAAGATCGCCAACCACTTCACCCCGGAGCGTCTGGCCGCCTACCCCAACGTCAGCGGAGTGGTGCCCTTCGTCACCGGCCTGGGCTGCGGCATGGAGATGACCGGTCCCTTCGTGGATCTGCTCCGCCGCACCATCATGGGCTATGCCACCAACCCCAATCTGGGCGCGGCCATCGTGACGGCCCTGGGCTGTGAGCGCAACAACATCGACGGCATGTTTGAGCACGCCGGTCTCCAGGAGAGTGAGACCCTCCAGAAGCTGGTGATCCAGGACGTGGGCGGCACCGCCAAGGCCGTGGAGGAGGGCATCCGCAGGGTGGAGCAGCTGCTGCCCGTGGTCAACGCCTGCCGGCGGCAGACCGTCTCCGCCGAGCACCTGGTGCTGGCCCTGGAGTGCGGCGGCAGCGATGGCTTCTCCGGCCTGTCCGCCAACCCCGCCCTGGGCCGGGCGGTGGACCTGCTGGTGAAAAACGGCGGCACCGCCATCCTCTCCGAGACCACTGAGATCTTCGGCGTGGAGCACACCCTCACCCGCCGGGCCCGTACGCCGGAGGTGGGGCAGAAGCTGGTGGATCACATCAACTGGTGGCTGAAGTACAACGAGGGCAAGGACTGCCAGATCAACGGCCGTGTCAGCCCGGGCAACAACAAGGGCGGCCTGGCCAATGTGCTGGAGAAATCCCTGGGCGGCGCCAAGAAGGGGGGCGAGACCGCCCTGAACGAGGTGTACGACTACGCCGAAAAGGTCACCGAGCACGGCCTGGTCTTTATGAATACCCCCGGCTACGACCCTGTGGCCACCACCGGCCAGGTGGCTGGCGGCGCCACCATGGTGGCCTTCACCACCGGCCGCGGCTCCTGCTTCGGCGGTGTGCCCTCCCCCGTGCTCAAGCTGGCCAGCAACACCCCCATGTACCAGCGGATGGAGGGGGACATGGATATCAACTGCGGGGTCATCATCGACGGTGAAAAGGATTTGGACGAGATGGGGCAGCTCATCTTTGAGCGTATCCTCCAAGTGGCCTCCGGCGATAGGAGCAAGAGCGAACTGCTGGGCGTGGGTGAAAACGAGTTTGTGCCCTGGCCCATCGGCGTGCTGGCTTAATGGGAGGCGGATATGGATTGTGACTGGGACTTTCAGCTCAAGAACCCCGGCCTGGCCAGCAGTGAGCTGACCAACGGCGTGGCCCGCACCGGCCAACGGGCCCTACTCTACGCCACCGGCATGGACGAGGAGGACATGAAAAAGCCCTTTGTGGCGGTGATCAACTCCTTCAGCGAGATGGTTCCCGGCCACATGCACATGCGGGAACTGGCCGAGCAGGTGAAATACGGCATCCTGGAGGGGGGCGGCATCCCCCGCGAAACCGGCACCATCGCCATCTGCGACGGCCTGTGCCAGGGCCACTGCGGTATGCGCTACCCTCTGCCCAGCCGGGATCTCATCGCCGACTCCATCGAAATGGTGGTGCAGGCCCACCACTTTGACGCCATGGTGCTCATCCCCGGCTGCGACAAGATCATACCCGGCATGCTCATGGCCGCCGCCCGGCTGGACATCCCTGCCATCGTGGTCACCGGCGGCCCCATGCTGCCCGGCAACGTGGGCGGCAACCCTCTGTTTTGCTCCAGTGAGCTGCGGGAATTCCCCGGCCGGGTGGAGCAGGGGAGCTGTACCGTGGAAGAGATGAAGAAGGCCGAGGAGGCCGCCCTGCCCACCGTGGGAAGCTGCGCCCACCTGGGTACCGCCAACTCCATGTGTATGCTCACAGAGGTACTGGGCATGTCTCTGCCCGGCTGCGGCACCGCTCCGGCGGTGTCCAACCGCCGCAAGCGCATCGCCAAGCAGTCCGGCCGGCAGGTCATGGAGCTGCTGCGCCGGGGCATCACCCCCCGGCAAATCCTCACGCGGGAGGCTTTGCTCAACGGCGTGGCGGGGGCCATGGCCACCGGCTCCT
>ERZ507065.987-NODE-987-length-13919-cov-4.401832_pt1 | contig 13919 bp, 5 predicted proteins | sample MGYA00513785_ERZ507065 | MGnify/ENA metagenome assembly ERZ507065
TTGGCATAATACTTACGGTTGAATGAACCACCCTTGCGCAATGCATAGCCGGTAGCATAGCCACGCTCACCGTCACCACTCGTAATGGCCGGATAGGGCTCTTCCATCACAACTTCCGTACCTTCATTATTATCAACTTCAAAAAGGATGTTCTTCTGTCCCGGTTCTTTCAGGAAGATACTGAGACGCGGGTCACGGTTTACACGTACATCAGCAACCGTCTTGTCGCCCATATAATAGCCGTCACCATCCGCATAAGAACCGTGAGCATAAACCGGAGTACCATCCTTCATCAGGAAATTCTGTACGAATCCACGGGTCAGACCGATACGGTAATTACCACGTCCGGCAGCGGCATTGATGTTATGAGTAGAGAGTCCGCGGGCATACTGGCGCCACAACAGTACTTCCTTCACATCCGAAAGGTCTTCTTGTGCAAACATATCAAAGTAAGGATTTGACGGGTCATCAGCTGATTGTTGCAACACACCGGTATTCTCCGTCAAACTCCCTTTGTATTTATCTGCTACAAGTTTGGAAGCCTCTACGGCCTGTTCCAAGAAGTACTTCACTTCATTATCAATGTTTCCGCTCGGATACTGATAATTGTTGTGAAGAGATGCCCCCGGCCAGCCTTCTCCACCAGGTACGAATGCCGTACCCTTGAAATTCTGCAACCAAGTAGCCTCGAACAGTGCCACACGTGACTTAACCAGCATCGCAACATCCTTATTGATACGGGTCGTCGCCATATCGACATCACTCATATAGGCATAAGCCTTGTCAAGATCGGAAATGATGAAACGTGCCACTTCATTACGCGGAAAACGTTTGCTGGCTTCACGGAGAGCTTCCATCTCATCGGCAAGCGGTTGGTTGATAATCGGGAAGTCGCCGAACAACTGGAGCTTCTTAAAGTACTCGTAAGCACGCAGGAAGTACATTTCTCCGATATAGTGCTTGATGGTGGCTACACTCCCGGAAATTGTATTTTGTGAACCGCTCATGTCCTCACCGAATTTGGGAAGTGCTTCAGACAAAAAGAAATTAATACGATAGATGCGTTCGAACTTCCAATTGTCACTTTCGCTATGAGGTACTTTCCAGCGATCCTGGGTATAGCGGTCATTGGCATTCACCTCTATCTGGTTATCGGTTCCTTTGTCTTCACCGAAGATGCCATAAGTCCACTGGCCGAATGACGGAAGGACATTGGGATATTCATCATTCAGATTGGCTTCCAACTGGGCCGCAGTGGAGTAATAGGTTTCGGGAGAAATGCTTGACATCGGCTCTCTGTCCAGAAAATCATCGCAGGAAGTCGTTCCGGCAATCACTGCCATTGCCATGAACGCTTTTACAATATATCTATAATTCGATTTCATAATATTCTTCATTATTTATGGGATTAAAGTGATACGCTAAGTCCAAAAGACCAAGTTCTTGAAAGCGGGTATGCATTACCGGCACTCTTGATAGGTGCAGAAGCATTGCTGTCCGTGTTACCACCGCTGATGGTTTCGGGATCGAACAACTTGCTCAGTTTGGTTCCCGTCCACAGATTCTCGCCCGATACGAAGATGCGGCAGTTGGTGATACCGATTTTGCGAATCATGGAAGCAGGCAATGTGTAGCCAAGCTGGAAGTTCTTCAAACGGATATAAGACGCATCCTGCAGATAGCGGGTTTGGGTTTCCTGGTTCTGGGTACTGTCAAATCTCGGACGCGCATAGTATGAATTGACATTGGCGGCAATCTCATGACCGGCCAGCCCGACGGGTTCATCACGGAAGTAATCTTCGTGTTCCTTCAAACCGGTTGACCACCACATACCCCATTGGCCAACGCCCCAGAAGATATTGGAACCCTGCCAGTAGTCACGCTTCATCACTCCCTGGAAGAAGAGGCGAACATCAAATCCCTTGTAATTGGCATTCAAGTCAAGACCGAAATGATAACGGGGAGTATTGTTGCCTATCACCTTCAAGTCACCGTGGTCCTCCAAAGTCTGTGCACCTTTGGTGATGCCCGGTTTGCCATCCTGGTCGGCATACATGATGTCACCGGCAGTCCAAACGCCGGAACCGATGGCACTTTGTCCGCCCACTTTATTCAGATGCGCCTGCATCTCATCATCTGTCTTGGCAATTCCCACGGTTTCAAAGCCCCAGATTTCACCAATCTCGCGGCCTGCGATATAAGTATTGATTGAGTTTGTCGGGTTACCCGGGTATCTGTCTATATAAGTACGTGCATCAGAAACATTGAACTTAATGCCATAGCCCATACCGAAGTTGGTGCGGTCCTGCCATCCGATGGTAAGTTCCCAACCCTTCGTCTTCAAGTCACAGTTATTGGTCTTGGGAGTCGCAATACCCAATGTAGCGGGCAACTCTACAGACGGACCTACCATATTGTCCGTATAACGGATATAAGCATCGAATGACCCGGTCAGACGGTTGTTGAACAGCCCCCAGTCAAGACCGATATTCCAGGTACGCACTTTCTCCCAAGTCAAGGCTGTACTGATAAGGTCGCCTACATAAGCAGTGTTTGGTTTCAGTCCATTCTGCAGCCAGCTTCCGTTTGCCTGCTTCAATGTCATGGCACGATAAGTAGGATACCAGCCGTTTGTATTCATATTCCCCAGTTCACCATAAGAGAAACGGAACTTCAACTGATTGCAAACATCCGCAAAATCTTCCCAGAAGTTTTCCTGGGCAATGTTCCAACCCAAAGAGAAGGAGGGAGACAACTGCCAACGATTGCCACGGCGGAAGCGGGAGGTACCATCATAGCGCAGATTGGCCTCTGCCAGATAACGACCTTTATAATCATAGTTCAAGCGGCCAAAGAAACCCGCTGTGGCCCACTCATTACGATAGCCACCCACCTCGGGCACCTTATCCTTACCGGCGCCGTCAATATTCGAAATCAAGTCCAGTTCCGGAAGGTCTTCCACCTGCAAGCCATATCCTTTGGCACTAAAAAACTTCTGGCGCATTTCTTCGGACTGAAAACCACCCATTACCTTAAAATTATGATCATCATTGATAGCAAGAGAATAAGTGGAGTAAATATTCCAGTTCATGTAGCTCTCTTTCTTGTAGTCTTGATAGAGACTTGAGGTTCCTTGCGTATCCACAATATTTCCACTCACATCGTGGTTATAGTAAGGAAGTCCGGTTTCACGTGTATCTATAGAATTGGTACTATAGTTGAACTCAACATTGGTAATCCAATTCTTCACGGGTTCGAATACCAAGCTTGCCTGATGATAAACCTTATCTGTCTGCACATCGCGCTCACCACCCAATGCAAGTGACATCGCCGGCGTATCGGCATTACCATTAAAATAATAGCCGTTTTCATCATAAACCGGAAGATTAGGCCAAGTCTGACGGCCAATTCTCTCATACAAACCGCCACCAAAATTGGTAGGACGGCCAAGGTCTTGACGGACATAACGCAAGCTGTAATTGAACTTCAACCATTTGGTCAGCTCGGCACCAAATTTGGCAGTAGCATTATAGCGCTTCAAGTCATCGGAACCATGACGGAGCAAACCATTCTGATCCAGATAGCCCAATGAAGCATAATAATTGAACTTGTCACCACCACCGCTTACACTGAAATTATGTTCTTGCGAGAAGGAAGAACCCTTGTAGATTTCGGAAAACCAGTCAGTATTGGCATACGCCGTAGTAAACGGGTCGCCTGCCGGTTTACCCCATACATTGCCATCAGTAGGCAAACCGCCACGATTAGTACCTCCCGCAGCCTGGAAGTCAAGCATCTGCTGCATCACTGTATCAGAGAACTGGGCATTGTCCTGACCGTTGCGTGCAGCCTCATTGAAGTAGTTGGCAAAGGTATAGGAGTCCATCATCTCCGGCAGATTCACCGGACTGTTGAAGCGGAAGCTGTTGTTGTAGTTGATAGTCGGCTTGCCCGATTTGCCTTTCTTGGTAATCACCAAGATAACACCGAACGGTGCACGCGACCCATAAATAGAGGAAGCGGCAGCATCCTTCAATACAGAAATATTCTCGATGTCCTGCGGATTCACCGTATTGATGTCACCTTCCATACCGTCAATCAAAATCAGCGGACTTCCGCTTGAGCCGTCACCGATGGTACCGTTGCCACGGATATTGATGGACATGTTCTTGTCCAGTTCACCGGTATTGGTCGTAATCTGCAAGCCCGGTACCAAGCCCTGCAATGCCTGCGTGGCATTCGCTACCGGACGTGCTTCAATTTCCTTCGCCGTAGCCAGCCCCACAGAACCTGTCAGGTTCACCTTCTTCTGCGTGCCGAAACCTACCACTACCACCTCGTCCAGTATTTCGCTGTCTTCTTTCAGAGTCACAGTAAAGGATGTTTTTCCAGCCACCGGCAGCTCTACCGTCTTATAACCGATAAAGCTGATTGTCAAAGTGGCATCCGAAGGGACTTTCAAGGAGAAATTACCGTCAATGTCGGTAATTGTTCCATTCGTCGCATTCCCTTTCTCCACTACACTGGCACCAATCACCGGTCCCATCGCATCATTAACCACACCTTTTACATTGATTGTCGAACTCTGTGCGTTCAAGAACTGAACATTCAACAGAAGGGCCATGCAAATGGCCAAAGTGACATACACTTTCAGCCCGAGTCCTTCAAAGAATCTCTGTCTTTTCATTGTATAAACTTTAAGATTAAACATTAATTGTTTCACTTTCACTCTTCATTTTAACCGTGAAAACAATGGCAAATGTAGGCGAATGCTGATAGGAAGACCTCCAATAATGCTTCTACGAGGTAGAATTTTAGTTATTCGACCTAATTGAAGCATAATTTGACTTGATCTATGACTGTATGAAGCGTTCCTGATATTCCGTTGGCAACATGCCGAATTCCTTTTTGAAACAAGAGCTAAAATATTTTGGGTCATTAAAACCGACGGCATACGCCAGATCGGAAATACGCACGGAACTCCCCTTCTCCTCCATAATGCGGCAGGCCGCTTTCAGACGGATGTTACGGATAAAGGCAGAAGTATTCAGTCCCGTCAGGGATTTCAGTTTCTTGTAAAGGGTGGACTTGCTGGTGCCCATCTCCTCCACAAACTGGGGCTGGTCGAAATCTGAATCTTCCAGATGGCGGTTTACGCAGTCAATGGCACGCTGCATGAAGTCCTCATCAATGCTAGTATAGTCCAGTTCCTTGATTTCGAACACCAGTTGGTTCTTAAAGTCATGCGCCTTGCGTTCTTTGTATTTCAGCAGATTGCGGATGCGTGCATGCAGCACGGCCAGGTTGAACGGTTTACTGATAAAGGCATCCGCCCCCACTTCATAAGCTTCGGCACGGTCTTCCTCCTTGTTCTTGGCTGTCAGAAGAATCACGGGAATATGACTGAGTTCCAACTTGTTCTTCACACACCTGCAAAACTCGATGCCGTCCATTACGGGCATCATCACGTCCGAAACAATCAGGTCAATATCCTCATTGTCAAGCACAGTCACAGCCTCCTGACCGTTTTCGGCCGTATGGACATTGTATTCACGTTTCAGCAGCCGGACCATTAACTGCAAAAGCTCCTCATTGTCCTCCACCACCAGTATGGTATGAGCTTTGGGCTTTTCAGCAACCACATTCTCCGCATTCTCCTCTTCAAGATAGGTAACGGTTTTCTGTACCGGAAGTACAGCTTCCTCATCAATCTGTTCTTCCTTAAAGTAAGAGCGGTCTACGGGCAAGGTCACGATGAATTCCGTTCCCCGGCCTTCCTCGCTCTCCACTTCAATGCTTCCTCCATGCAGCTCCACCAAGTCCTTTACCAAAGAAAGGCCGATGCCCGTACCAATGGTGTTGAACTTCCGGTAATCCCCCTCGTAGAACCGCTTGAAGAGGCTCTTCTGCTTGTCCTTTGAAATGCCACTGCCATTATCCTTTACATGCAACCGGACGAAGTCCCTGTCTTCGGCATACATCAGCGTGACTTGTATATAGCCACCCTCCTTATTATATTTGGCGGCATTGGAAAGCAGGTTGTAGAGAATCTTGTCCAGCTTGTCCGTATCAAAATAACCGATAATCGACTCCGGATTACAGAGTACGGAGAAATGTATCTTGCGCTTTTTGACAAGCGGCAGGAAAGATTCGGCTTCATTTTTCACAAACGCCGCCACATCTCCTGGAGAGACACGCAACTTCAGATTGCCGGTTTCTGCTTTACGAAATTCAAGAATCTGCTGCAACAGACGGATGAGCCTGCTGATATTGCTACCCATTACCGTATAAAGGTCGTCATGCCCGGGAAACCGCATCTTCAACTCATCGACGGTAGCCGAGATAATGGTCAGCGGAGTCAGCAGTTCATGCGTGATATTTGTAAAGAACTGCAATTTGGCATGATTCAGTTCTTCCAGTTTGGACTTCTCCATCTCCCGAAGATGCAGCTCATTACGCAGCTGCATCCTGTTCTTTGCTGTCCGGAGAATGAAGCAGACAATAGCTGCCCCTATCAGTGCATAAATGATATAAGCCCACCATGTAGCCCAGAACGGTGGTAATACCACCACCTCAAGTTCACGGATTTCCTGACTCCAAATGCCATTTTCATTGGTGGCTTTCAGACGGAACCGATAAGTGCCGCTCTTCAAATTATTATAATAGGCAAAACGGCGGTTGGCATCCGTATATTGCCAATCCTTGTCAAAACCTACAAGCTGATAGGCATACCGATTTAAACCGGGATTCTTATAAGTAAGGGATGCGAATTCAATACTGAAATTATTATATCCGTAAGGCAGATCTAACTTCCGTGTAAACGAAGGCATGACAGAAGAAATCCGTTCTCTGACCTCCGGTTCCAATACCGCAAAAGAACGGTTGAAGATTTTTATATCCGTAATCAGATAAGGCACGGCTTCATTGTCTTTCTCCAGAGATGCAGGAAAGAAACTGTTATAACCCTTATTTCCTCCAAAGAATAACTCGCCCTCCCTACTACAAGAAGACTGTGATATGAAGAAGTTATCCTGCAGACCGTCTGCTGTCGTATAGACACGGACCGTAGCCAAATCCTCGTCCATCGGTACAAAAAGCTGTACCAGCCCCATATTGGTCCCCATCCATAGACACCCTTGCCTGTCTTCCTCTATAGACCCTATCATGTCAGCGGACAGCTGATATTCCTGATTCTTTTCCGTAAATACATTTTCCTTATAATCATATAGATACAACCCTCCTCCCTCAGTTCCGGCCCATAGCCTTCCCGATTTATCCACATGCAAACACAACACCGAGTTCGTTGCCAGCTGGCCGTTGTTATAACTATAGTTACTATATTTCAGCGTTTCGGGATGCTGCACATCCCCCATAATATGTATAATTCCATAGTTGGCTGTCGCAATCCAGAAGCTGCCATCCGCATCCTCCACAATGTCCTTCACATGATACCAATCTGCCAACCCGCCTCCGGCAAAAGAAAGTGTTCCGAACCTATAATGCCCTCCATCGGCCAAACTGATTCCCATACCGCCGCGACAGCCTACCCAACAATTCCCCTTACTGTCCTCACACAAGGCCGAAACGCAATCCGAATAGAGATAAGGCGTGTCGGATTCAGTCAGCACCTTCACTTTCTCTCCTTTCTCATAAATCAAGATACCACCGTCATAGGTAGCGAACCATACTTCTCCATTCTTACGCTGAATAATGTAATTGACCGTGGGTACACCGGGAATATCCGAGAATTCCGGGATATGGGAAAAGAACGACAACACACCGGTTTCATAATCCTTGCGTGCCAGCCCATAACTTCCGGTACCCAGCCAAAGGTCTTTATCTGCATCGGCAAACAAAGCGCGGACGGCAGTAGTAGGCACGTCATCCTCTGCCAGATTCAAAGAATAGAAAGTAAATGGAGATTGTTTCGTGTCTATCATCAGGACACCGCCGCCAATGGAACCCAGCCAGATATTATTGAAGCGGTCGCGCAACAGTGAATTTATTTCATCACAAGGTATATGATATGCCGAATGCAACGACTTGTAATTAATGAATGTACCGGGATTCTCCTGCTTCATAATGCTCAGCCCCACCCGGGTCCCTATCCACAAGGTATGGGTGTGTACATCCTCCACAATATCATAAACAATATTGTCCGACAAGCTGGCATCATCCCCTATCCGATGCGAATAATGTGTATAAAACACGTTTGCCATATCCTTGGGATGATTCAAGAGAAATAATCCGCAATCCCAACCACCGACCCACATTTTCCGGTTGGAATCCTGATAGATAACATGTGCCGAGTTCCGTTCATTGATTTTGGGATATGCATAGAATTTATCCTCCTTCCGGGAATAACGAAAAAGACCACTGGACCAGGTACCGACCCACAAATCCCCATCCGAGTCCTCGAACAACGATTTGATGGAAGCTGCGGGAAATATACCATCGGTGGACTTGCCGTCATACATCACGAAGGAGTCCTTCTCTGCCACATACCGGCATAAGCCAGAATCCGTACCAATCCATACCTCATTTTCCCGGGTGACCAACAGGCATGAGACCGCATTGTTTGGAATGGCAGGCGCAGTATATTGACGGATTTCTCCGGTTTTCTTATTGAGTGTGTTCAACCCCTCTTGTGTACCAATCCACAAGAAGCCGTCATTGTCATCGGCAAAACAATAAATGTTGTTACTGGTCAACAAACCGGGAGTATTCAAGCTCGATTTATAGACAGTAATCTGGTAACCGTCGTATTTACAGAAACCATACCGGGTAGCAAACCACAAAAAACCTTCCTTATCCTGATATATTTTCTGGACCTCATCCGTCGGTAATCCGTCTAATGTAGAAATCTGCTTGAACTTCAAACGGGAAATAACATTCCCATCAGCCGCATGCCCCAAGGCAGGATACATTGTCCAAAAGCTGAACAGGAGAAGACACGTATGCAAACAAAAAAAACTTACTCTATTTTTCATATACCAGATATTAGGAATTATGACAAATATAGCAAGTTCAGCTCACTTTAAAGAAGAATTATGCTCTTTTTTTGTCTGCAAATACTTCAAACAAGGCTTTATTCCTTACCTTTACAGCCGTGTTCTACACCCTAACCGTAGACAAGCAAACAACATATGGAAAATAAATTCGACTACCAGTCTGTGCCTTATGGCTTTGCACATTGCTTCAACAGCCAGTGCGTCCATAAGGAAGAATGCCTGCACCACTTGGCTGCTACCAATTGCACCTCGCAATGTCCTACTTTAAGCATCATCAATCCGAACTGTATCCCTGCCGATACCACCAACTGCCCTCATTTCCGGAAAGCCCTGAAGTGCCGGGTTGCATGGGGCATCCGGCACCTGCTGGACAATGTACCCCACAAATGTGCAGCCCCGATGAGGAACCAGCTTGTAGGACACTTTGGCAAGACCACCTATTATCGCTTTTACCGCCAGGAACAAGGCTTGTTTCCAAAGGCACAAGCATATATCCGTCAGGTTTTCAAACAATACGGAATTGCCGAAGAACCGAAATTCGAGAGATACAGCGAAGAATACAGCTACAACGATTGAAGCATCCGGACAGCTCAGCTCTTACAAAGTTTATTTTTGAAAAACATCTGTCATGCTATCACGCAGAGGGGGATATCCTTTTGATTATAAACCGATTAAAGCGTGAAAGATACCCGTGATAGATAAAAATCTTCACAACCATCCATCACGCCATAACAAAAGCAGTATCCGATACTTACTTCATTCACCACAGAATAGTGCTATATGCCTAGTTCTCAGTATGAAACTTTTAGTTTCTTAAGCAAATACTATTGGTTTCAACCTTCTAAAACAAAAGTTTCAACAAGAGAAACTAAGAGTTTCCCTTAGGAAAACCATTGGTTTCAACAAGTAAAACCTTTTGTTTCAATAGCCGGAAACTATTGTTCCGACAAGCAAAACCAGCGTGGAAGTCTGCACAAAGCATCCCAAATCACCAGCTTTTTCGACTCAAAACATCAGATTTTCCACAGAAAAACGCTGGAATCGACCTAAAAAAGCATGGAATCACTTGCAAAAAGAGCCTAATTGTCGTACCTTAGTACACTGTAAGCAAACCATTTTGCCTGCATGTGACAAAACAAAAAATAGAAATGAAAATCACCCAACTGAGAGAAAAAGACGGGAATCTGACACTGAGCACGACAGACTTGGACACCTTCCTACAGAAAATCAAAACGGAGACCAAAACCCAGCCCGTATCCACTTTCCGCCAGCAACTGCGATACTGCTTGCCCGGCAAGCGCTGCAACGAGGCAGACCGACTGCCCAAAGTACTCCCGGCAGCCGAATTCCGCAAGACGAACGGTGTCTGCCAGATGAAAACCTACAACGGCATCGTGGAACTGACCGTAGGCCCGCTTTCCGGCAAGTCCGAAATAGCCCTTGTGAAACGTCTTGCCTGGGAACAGCCCCAGACGCGGCTCGTATTCACCGGTTCCAGCGGACGGACTGTAAAGATTTGGACTACCTTCACCCGTCCGAACAATTCGCTGCCGGGCAAACGGGAAGAAGCCGAAGTATTCCACGCCCATGCCTACCGCCTTGCCGTGAAATGCTACCAGCCCCAACTGCCTTTCGACATTCTGCTGAAAGAGCCCAAGCTGGAACAGTACTCCCGCCTCTCCTTCGACCCCGAAGCCATGTACCGCCCGGACTCCATACAGTTCTATCTTGCACAGCCCGTCTCCATGCCCGACGAAACCACCTATCGGGAAGCCCTGCAAGACGAGAAGTCACCCCTGACGCGCGCCGTGCCGGGATATGAAGCCGAAGAAGCCATCATCATGCTGTTTGAAGCCGCCTTGCAGAAGACTTTCGCCGAAGCGACGGGTGCCGGTGCCGACAACAGCCTGCACTCCCTGACCGTACGCCTTGCCGAGAACTGTTTCCGTTCGGGCATCCCCGAAGAAGAGACCGTGAAGCGTACCTATTTCCATTATTATCTGCGCCAAAAAGAGACTGTCATCCGGCAGATTGTAAGAAGCGTTTACCAAGAGAACAAAGGCTTCAATACCCAAAGCAGCCTCAGCAAAGAGCAAAGACTTGCCATACAGACGGACGAGTTCATGAAACGCCGCTACGACTTCCGCTACAATACCCAGGTGGGCGAAGTGGAATACCGTGAACGCCACTCGTTCCGTTTCCGCTTCTCCCCCATCGACAAGCGCACGCTGAACAGCATTGCACTGGATGCACAGTCGGAAGGCATTCCCTTGTGGGACAGAGACATCAGCCGGTACATCTACTCCAACCGCATCCCGGTATTCAATCCGCTGGAAGATTATCTGTACGACCTTCCGCACTGGGACGGGAAAGACCGTATCCTGGCACTCGCCCGGACAGTACCCTGCAACAACCCGTACTGGGCCGAACTGTTCCACCGCTGGTTTCTCAACATGGTGGCACACTGGCGCGGCAATACCGACAAGAAATATGCCAACAGCGTCTCCCCCTTATTGGTAGGTGCACAAGGCACCCGCAAAAGCACCTTTTGCCGAAGCATCGTCCCGCCCGAGCTGCGTGCCTATTATACGGACAGCATCGACTTCTCGCGCAAGCGCGACGCCGAACTTTACCTCAACCGTTTTGCGCTCATCAACATCGATGAATTCGACCAGGTCAGTATCAATCAACAGGGTTTTCTGAAGCATTTATTGCAAAAGCCTGTTGCCAACCTGCGCAAACCGTATGGCAGCAGTATACAGGAAATGCGGCGCTATGCCTCGTTCATCGGGACAAGCAATCAGAAAGACTTGCTGACCGATCCGAGTGGTAGCCGCCGTTTCATTTGTGTGGAGGTGAAGGACCGGATCGATTATGCCCAGCCGATCGATTATGATCAGTTGTATGCGGAAGCGAAAGAATTGTTGAGGCGTGGTGAACGTTTTTGGTTTACTCCGGAGGAAGAGGCACTGATCACTGAAAACAACAGGGATTTCCAGCAGCAGCCAGCTGAAGAGCAACTGTTCTTGCGTTATTTCAAGATCGCGGAGGATATTGAAGAGGTAAAGCCGCTTCTGGCGTCCGAAATACTGGATATGATCGCGGAGAAACAACCTGGTTTTAACATTACAAAAACGATGATCCTTAATTTCGGCAAGCTTTTGAAGCGGAATAGCGTGCCGAATAAGCGGACGATGAGGGGGACTTGTTATTATGTGGAAGAGGTAGATGGTTGATATATAACCGATTGACTAATTTTATGTATGATGGTATGATAGTAGCCATGACAGTTGTTTTGCGAACTGTCATGGCTGTTTTGTGTTGATATATAGTTAGTTGCTGAGTGGTATGATGATATGATGGTTATTTCTTTTCGAAAATCAATTCTCCGGCAGTGGTTTCGTCCGGGAGGTAAACGAATGTAAGTACCAGCCTTTTTTTGTCGATTTGTACAATCCTATATTCGTTGTCGTGTGTATCGTCTGTCAGTGATAGGCGCATGATGATGGATTTGTTTAATAATGTGTAGGTTGTCCTATCTTTTACTCCATTGAATGTTTCAAAAAGGCCGCAATTGTCGCAGTTGTCATTTTTTTCGAATGTCAATGTGTAATTTTTGACCGGCTGGGAGACTCCCGCTTTCTTTTGGGAGATTAGTTTCCAAGTCCCAACAAGGGAGGATTTTTCGAATGTTTGTTGTTTAGGTGTTTCGCTATTTGGGGCTTTTGAGGAGGGGGATGGTGCGGCCATTTCGTTCAAGAAATATCCGGCTGTGCCGTATAAGATGACTCCTGAGATGAGGCAGGCATAAAATAATTTCATTTTGTTTGAAGCCGCCAATCGGTTGCAAGCCAAATAAAGCAGATAGACCCCTCCGGCAAGCAACAGGGCTCCTATGTAAGGGATGAGGAATAGGGCAATTTCCAGCAACAACCAAAGTGCGTAATAAATGAGGGCTGTCGTGAACAGTGGCATGATGAAAATATTGATGATGATGGTGTATAGGCAACCGCTCATAGCGTCTTCTTCCACGCCTCGCGAAGAAATATTGAAAACGGAATAGGATGTCATGTTGAACAGAATGAAAGATAGGGGAAAGCCGAAAATAAACAATACCCAAAACAATTCATCGGACTCGAATACGTTTCCATTGATCGGGTTTGCAATGAATGACAATGCTCCTTGGATGATCGAATATATGCACCAAAGGGTCATTATGCCTGCTAATACGGTGCAAGACAGAAGGAGTGTCCTGCTTTCTTTTTTGATAGTATTTTTCATATTATTAGTTGTTTTTGTAATTTTGGAATACAAATTAAGGGGGTGGTATTGGATGAAAAAATAATATAGATTAAGAAATAGTGGCTTGGATAGCTTGAAAATGAAAGCATTTTTTGTAAACCTTGTTTATTTGCACTACTTTTGCCCCTCGATAAACCGTAAAAAGCGGAATATGAAAATACTGCATTATAGGGTATTCTTGTTTTTGATTATAAATTGGGGATGCATTGTGGCGGATCCGGATATACCGGAAGGGTATAATTCTTATGAAAAAGGAGGAGAGCCGGAAGCACATATTAATGTGTGGGAGCTTTCTCAATATAGTGCGGTTCTGAAAATTAATATTGCCAGTGTCGGGAACCGGAAGCTGACACAACTTCGTGCCTGCTATAGTGAAACCAATCCGTTGCCGGATACAACCGATTGGGTAAGAGATATTTATTTGCAATATAAGCCAGATCATGAAGAATTATTGCTTTCTCTTCCTGATCTTGAACCTGCAACTAATTACTATTGCCGTCTCTATCTGGCTAATTCAGATAGTGGTAGTTATACGAATAGCGTGGTCTTTTCGACCAAAGCTCCAAGTGATGATTCTTCGTGGGAGAAAGTGGCAAGTATTCCTGG
>ERZ507065.990-NODE-990-length-13899-cov-5.271670_pt1 | contig 13899 bp, 14 predicted proteins | sample MGYA00513785_ERZ507065 | MGnify/ENA metagenome assembly ERZ507065
GCCGCCAACGGCTGCGCAGTGAGCGCCGCTACAGGCTGCCTCTCGGCATTCGTCCGTATTTATGTCCCCTGAATTTCGATGATCACATATTCCGACCGGCAGCCGGTCTTGAACAGGATGGCCCAGTCCGAAATGCCGGACGTGACGAGGAAGTCCGTATCCCCGCGCCGCTCCTGTCCGTAGACGGCGTCGTCGCCGTGCAGGTGGAACCAGCGGATGAGCTGCACAAGGGGGATGAGCTGCCCGCCGTGGGTGTGGCCGGAGAGCACGAGATCGACGCCTGAGGCCGCCTCGGCATCATAGTCATGCGGCTGATGGTCCAGCACGATGGAGTAGCGCGCCGTATCCAGCCCCCGTGTCAGCTCAGCCATGGATGCGCGGCCGCCGCCGAGGCCCAGCTCCTCTGAGGCGTCCTGCCGACCGATGAGCCAGAAGGCATCGCCGATCGGCACGATCTCGTCCTCCAGCACATGCACGCCGTTTTGCGTCAGCGCAGCGGCGAGGTCGTCGCCCGTGAAGCCGCGGGTGCACTTGCTGTCATACAGGCCCTTGTCATGATTGCCGAAGACGTAGTAGACCGGCATATCCAGCTGCCCGAGCGCCCTGCAGGCGGCGAGCATGTCTTCCTTCTCCGTATCCTCGTCGACAAAGTCACCCGCGATTACGAGCAGGTCGGGCTTCTGCGCCGCGATGCGGTCCAGCTCGCGGGCAAAGCCGTCTGCGTGGAACGTGGTGCCCATGTGGGAATCGGCGAGCAGCGCGACGCGGAGCGTGCCGACGGGCTTGTCCGTGCGGATGACATAATCCGTCTGCCAGACGTGGTGCGCCTGCACCCAGCCCGCCGAAAGATAGGCGGCCGTGAGCAGCAGGGCCGTGAGCCCGGCGTAATACCGCCGCCACGGCTTGCCGTGCAGCCGCTTCAGCAGGGCGAACAGCGCGTCGCTCAGCAGCCAGAACAGCGCCAGATGGAACAGGCAGATGATGGCGTTCATATAGCCCCACGCCAGCCAGATCGCGGCAGAAGGAAGCAGCACAGCCAGCGCGGAGATCACCCAGCTCCAGCCGCGCCTGCCGCGGGCCAGCGCCAGCGAGAAACGGAAGCGATGCACGCGCGAGACAAGGTAAAACAGTGCTGCGCACCCGGCCAGCACCAGACCGATCAGGATCAGAAGCCTGAGGATCATGTGCCCGCGCCCCCGTTCTGCATGAGAATGTCCTCCGCCGTCAGCATGGGGTACCGGCGCAGCGCCGTGCCGTCCAGCGGCTCGCGGTGCAGGTCGACGGCTGTGATGCGGCGGTTGCCATAGGTCGTGTAGTAATAGATGCCGCGCGCGGCATTCCAGCACGAGGTGTAGATCGTGCGCTCAAATTCTCCCGGTGCGACCTCACAGCAGCCGCGCGTCTGCGAGACCGTCTCCATGATGTGGAAAAACTGCCCGACGCAGTCGGCCTCGCTCTCGCCGCAGACGGAGTGGAGCTTCGTGAAGGCGGCGCGGACAAAGCGCGAGCCGGAGGACAGGTCGCCCGGCAGGCCGAGCGCGCCCATGCCGCGGCTGTAGGCCTGCAGCGGCACGTCCGGCGCAAAGGTATTCTCCGGCTGTCTCGGCGACAGATGCATATAGTTGTTCAGCGCGAAGAGCTGCTGCGGGAACGGTGGGTTATTCGTCAGCACGCCAACGGGATTTTCGTAGATCTGCAGCCCCTCGGCAGTCGGCTCCAGCGTGAGGGCACCGGTGGTGTCCGCCAGCAGCCAGTGCAGCTGGGCGGCGGGGAAGTGCGCACTGAACGGCGTTCCCGTCAGGTTGACGGCCTGCAGCAGCTGCCGGGCCTCCGCCAGCGTGGCGCACTGCCGCAGCAGCCACGGAATGAATTCGAACTGCGCCACGTTCTGCAGCCCGTCCTGCGGCGCAGCATAGCGGGCGTTGCCGACGAAGTTCAGCCCGGCAATACCGAGGCCTTTTTCGTTCACGGCATCGTAATACAGCGGATAGCCGTCCGCCACATGGGCCGTGCCGAGGATGGCATAGCCCTGCTCCGAGCCGCCGCCGTGGCGGAAGCGGAGCGGGAACCGGCGGGGAAGCACCACAAGCTCCTCCCCGTAGGATGCCTCGTAATCCAGCGAGCGGCCCATATAGAGCTCACGCGGCTGATAGGTGATCGCAGTGCACATAATACCTCCTGATAATATGAAGCCGCTGCAGAACGGCTTGCTCTGCAGCGGTATCGGTTTAATCCTCTGCGGCCAGCAGAATGATGCATTCCGCTGCCTCCTTCACCGGAGCGGAGAGCGTGAAGGCGTAGATCCCGCTGCAGTCCGCCAGAAGCTTTGGCAGCGCTTCCGCCGGCAGGCGATATGCGGCGCGGACGTCCTCCGGCCAAAGCCCGGCCGTCTCGCTCCAGCTGACGCGCTCCTCCTCGGACAGCAGCTCGCTGCTCTCCGGCAGAACGTCGGCGTGCGCGCCCTTCAGCACGACGAGCACCGGCTCTGCCGTCTTGCCATACACGGTCTCTGCACCGTCCGTATCCGCTGCCATGCACTCGGGCGCCTCAACACCGGATGTTGCGGCATCGTGGTAAAATGACGTGACATTGCCGCTGTATCCCATCACGACGTCGCCGTGCGCGGCAGTAGCGGCAGTATCGTTGGCCTTCTGCTGCGCAAAGCCCTTCAGCGGACCGAGCAAAGTGAAGACGACCAGCGCGGCAGCGGCAAGGCCTGTGGCAAGCCCGCCCCAGTAGGCGCGGCGCGGCTTTTTGACCGGCCGCTGCGGTGTTTTGGCGGCGGCTGCCAGAATGGAGGCTGTCAGCCCGGCGGGCGGGACGGCAGTGTCTGCCCGCAGCAGACGGTCGCCGCGTTCGAAGGCCTGCAGCCGTGCGCGGCAGTTTGCACACTGCGCCAGATGCGCCTGCAGCCGCTGCTCTTCCTCCGGCGAGTTTTCGCCGTCGAGATGTCCGCTCAAAAGTGAAAGATAATCGTTACAGTTCATGGCCCCGACCTCCTTTCTGCGGATTAGACGAGGCGGCGGCCGCTTTGTTCCCGCTCTGGGACAGCTTTTTTCGCAGCTGGTCGCGGGCGCGGGCTAGGCGGGATTTGACCGTTCCCTCCCGCACGCCAAGCACAGCGGCGATGTCCGTATAGCTCAGGTCATTTTCCACGCGCAGCGACAGGATCAGCCGCTGCTCCGGGGCCAGCAGGTCCATGGCGGCCCGCAGCTCCTCCCGCTCCTCGCGCGCAAGCAGCTCCTCCTCCGGCAGCTTGGCCGGGTCGGGTGCATCGAGGGTATATTCCTCCCCGTCGGCGTCCAGCCCGGAGATGGGAACGACCAGGTGGCGGCGCGCAGCACGCAGAAAGTCGATGCAGACGTTGGACGTCAGCCGGAACAGCCAGGTGGACAGGCTGGAATCGGCCTGAAAGCTGCCAAGCCCGCGCCACGCGCGCAGGAAGGCCTCCTGCGTCATGTCGGCGGCATCCTCCGGATTGCCGGTCATGCGCAGCGCGAGCCGGTAGATGGCGGGCTGATGCGTCGTGACGAGCTGCTCAAACGCCGCCATATCGCCGTCGGCTGCCAGCCGGATCATGTGCTTTTCGTCGATGGGGATCACCTCAGATCACGCTTGATCTCTTTTGCCAGACGTTCTATGTCGGAAAAGGCGGAAATGTTGGAGATTTGTTCCTTATAAAATCCGCTGTGCGGCACGCCGCGCAGGTACCATGCAAAATGCTTGCGCGCCTCGAGGCAGGCAATATGCTCGCCCTTGTCCTCGAGCGCCAGTGCGAATTGCTGCAGGGCCGTGTCCACGCGGTCGGCGAGCGGCGGCAGCTCCGGGGGCGTCTCGCCGCGCAGGGCAGCGCGCAGCCGCTCGAAAAGCCACGGGTCGCCGAAGGCGGCGCGTCCCGCCATGAACAGCGAAGCGCCGCTGTGCGCCCGGCAGCGCAGCAGCTGCTCGGGGTCGGAGATATCGCCGTTTGCGATAACGGGGATGGAGACGGCGCGCACGACCTCGCCGATGGCGTCCCAGTCTGCGCGGCCGGAATAGAGCATGGCCTTCGTGCGGCCGTGGACCGTGATGGCGGCTGCACCGTTTTCCTCCGCCGCGCGGGCCAGCGCGACGGCGCTCGGGCAGCTCCGGTCCCAGCCAAGGCGGGTCTTTACGGTCACGGGGACGGAAACGGCGTCCGCCACGGCGCGGATGATGCGCCCGGCCAGCGGGATGTCGCGCATGAGGGCGCTGCCGTCGCCGTTGTTGGCGATCTTCGGCATGGGGCAGCCCATATTGATGTCCAGAAAGTCGCACCCGCTGATGCCGACGGCGATCTGCGCGGCCTCGGCCATCATGGCCGGGTCGTTGCCGAAGATCTGCGCGCCGCACAGCGAGCCCTCGTTCCGGCGGAGCAGGCCGCGGCTCTTGCGGTCCTGATAGACGAGCGCGCGGGAGGAGACCATCTCCGTTACGGTCACGTCCGCGCCATGCTGCGCGCAGACCGTGCGGAAGGCGTAGTCCGTTACGCCAGCCATCGGTGCGAGAAAAAGCGGCGTATCGCCGGAAAACAGCTGCATGGGTCCATCCCTCCTGACCCATACTGTACCATAAAGCGCGAAAAAAAGCAACTCTGCCCGTTCAAAAAGGCGAACGGGCGGGGTGGTTTCATGGCGGAGCTTCCCTTAAAAAATCAACACGCAGGAGAGCCACGCCAGCCCCACAGATGCCGCGCCCATCGCGGCGTACAGGAGAGCCGGGATGCGGTGGTGCGGGCGTGCGGACGGCGGTGCGGCGGCAAGGCGGCGGGCCTCCTCCAGGAGGGCCTGCTCCGTCACACCGTGCTGCTCGAGCGCCTCCTCGCGCAGCAGAAAAATGGCCTGCTCAAACAGGTCGGACTCCTGCGGCCGCACCACGAGGACCTGCCGCGTCGTTCCCTTGACCATTGCGCTCCCTCCCTTAGCCGGACATTGTCCGGTATCTGGAGAGATTCTACCCGCCCGGAGCAGGTCACAAACGGCTGTCGATAAAAAATTTTTATAAAAATTTTGAAAAAAGTGTCAGGAATCCGTTTCTGGTGAAATATAGGAGTGAAGGGAGGCCGCAGCAAGGCGGAATAGCCTGCAGGAAAGAACGACTCCGCAGGAAGAATCATTTATGAATTGGAAGAAAGGACAGATTATCGTGAAAATAAAACGATTTCTTCTGCTTTTGCTCGTTTTCGCATTATCAGTCTCTTTGCTTGGCTGTGGAGAAATGTCTGACGCAGAGGTGCAGCTGCGATACGGCCTGAGGATGTTCTTCAATCGGTTTAATTTCTTCCAGCCAACCAGTTTTTACGGTTTCTCTGGAGATAATCTGGATGATCTGGAATGGGGTGCGGAGCAGCTCAGGGCCGGCATGGAGGAAAACACGGCCCTGCTTCAGAAATACCCAAACGCTTATGCGTCCCTTCAGCTGCTGGTTCAGATCCCGACTGTACTGAGATCCCTGTACGAGGCAGCAGGGACGGAAAAGCTTACCTTTGGCGACCTCCCCCCCGCGTTGCAGGCATGCCTGTACGATGTGGACATCCTGCTGTATCCGTGCCTGTTTGCCTGGACCGAAAGTGACGGCTCTTCCGTGATGGGCCTGTTTGCCCTGATGGAGTCCTCGGGCAGCGCGATCAATTTCCTCGATCACAATGTCGTCTCCCGCCAGGGAATCGAGTGGCCGGAGCCGATAGACTGGACACCGCCGGATGTTTGATCCCGGTACATAGCAAAAAGCTGCTGCAGAGCGCTCGCTCTGCAGCAGCAAATTTGTTATGCCTGTTCGCCGGACTCGGAGGGGTCGATGACGGAATCGTCGTGGAAGACCCAGTCCTGCACGTTCAGAATGTCGTAGGTCGAGGGAGTGCGGCGGATGACGATCTTCGAAAGACCGGCGTTGATAATCATCCGGCGGCACATCGGGCAGGGGAGCAGGTCGGGGATCAGCTCGCCCGTGGCGACGTCGCGCCCGGCCAGATAGATCGTGCCGCCGATGCACTCGCTGCGCGCGGCGGAGATGATGGCGTTCATCTCGGCGTGGACGCTGCGGCAGAGCTCATAACGCTCGCCGGCGGGGATGCCGAGCCGTTCGCGGATGCAGTAGCCGAGGTCGATGCAGTTGCTGCGGCCGCGCGGTGCGCCGTTGTAGCCCGTGGAAACGATCTCGTCGTTGCGGACGATGAGCGCCCCGGAGTGAGAGCGGCTGCAGGTAGAACGCTCCAGCACGGTCTCCGCGATGTCGAGGTAATAGCTTTCCTTATCGATGCGCCCCATGGCAGTGGCCTCCAATGATCGGAACATTGCCATTATTATACACCCTGCAGGAAAAAACTGCAAGCATTTTTCCGAAAAACGCGCCATTTTTGGCGAAAAAACAGCTCAAAAATGGGAGTTTTGCTCCACCAGATGAAAAATAACCGGTGAAGACCGAGGCTGCAATGGAGTGATGCTGCTTTAGAGCATACATTTTCCGCGGTGCAGATACTGCCCATTACGGTCGTGGAGAATTTCTCCCTCCCGGACGACGCAGGTGCCGCGCAGGTAGACCTCTGCGATATGGCCCGCGATCTGCGTGCCCTCATAGGGGGCATAGTCGACGTTTGCCGCCTGATCGGCTGCGGTGATGCAGCTCGTGCCGCGCGGGTCATATACGACGATGTCCGCGTCCGCGCCCGGCTGCAGCACGCCCTTGCGGGGGAAGAGACCGTAGAGCTTCGCGGGCGTTTCGGCCAGCACATCGGCCATGCGCTCGGCCGTGATGCGGCCTGCTGCGACGCCGTAGGTGAACAGCAGCGTGCCGCGCGTCTCCACGCCGGGCATGCCGCCGGGAATTTTGGTGAAGTCGCCGCGCCCGGCGTCCTTCTGCGCGAGGGTAAAGCTGCAGTGATCCGTCGAAACGGTCTGGATCTCGCCGTCGGCCAGCGCCTTCCACAGGCGCTCGTTGTCGAGCTTCTTGCGCAGCGGGGGCGCGCAGACATAGCGTGCGCCTGCAAAGTCCGGCAGGCTGTAGCGTGAGTCGTCCAGCAGCAGGTAGTGCGGGCAGGTCTCCACAAAGACCTTCTGCCCGAGGCCGCGCGCGGCCTCGACCTCGCGCAGGGCTGCCGCCGTGGACAGGTGGACGATCATGACGGGCACATCGGCCACACGGGCCAGCTTCAGCAGACGGCCGACGGCCTCGGCCTCGGCCTCCGCCGGGCGGCAGAGCGGGTGAGACGACGGGGAAAGCGCGCCTGCGGCCTTCTTTTCGGCGATGAGCGCATCGATCATGCCGGCGTTCTCACAGTGCACGCCGACGATGCCGCCGAGACGCTTCATCTCGCGCAGGGCGTGGAACATGGCCTCATCGCCGATCATCATCGCGGGATAGGTCATGTACATTTTGAAGGAGGAGATGCCCTCGTCGAACATCTGCGGCAGCTCGGCGCGGATGCCGTCGTTCCAGTCGTCGATGGTCATGTGGAAGCCGTAGTCGCAGCCGGTCTTCCCATCTGCCTTCTCGTGCCAGCGGGCAAGGCCGGTGTGGAGCGTTTCGCCCTTGTTCGGGCAGGCAAAGTCGATGACGGTCGTCGTGCCGCCGCGCAGGGCGGAGCGGCCGCCGGTGTAGAAGTCGTCCGCTGTGACGGTGTTGCAGACCTCAAGGTCGAAGTGTGTGTGCGCGTCGAGAAAGCCGGGGAACAGCAGCTTGCCGCTGACGTCGATCACCTCGGCCTCCGGGCAGGAAAGCGCCTCGCCGACGGCCTCGATGCGTTCGCCGTCGATGAGCAGATCGGCTTTCCGGCAGCCGGAAGCGCCGACGATCACGCCGCCTTTCAGCAGCTTTTTCATACGAATCCACTCCTTTTTGTTTGGTTGGCTACCCCGCAGAATCCCCTATGCTCTTGAGGAATGATGCGGGGCAGCCTGTGTATTTGCCGGTTGATACTATTCTGTATTTTATTCTATCACTGCAGCGGGGAAAAGGGAATCCCCTTTTTCTGCGGGAAATGCCGCCGCGGCGCGAATCGACGATTGACAGGGAAAGCGTCCAGACCGTATAATGGGGCTGTACCGGTTATCCAAAAAGGAAGGAGATATGTTCCATGCTGCAAATTGAACATCTGACGAAGACCTACGGCGAAAAGAAGGCCGTGGACGATCTGAGCCTGCACATCCTGCCCGGTGAAATTTACGGCTTCATCGGCCACAACGGCGCGGGAAAGACGACGACGCTGAAATCCGTCGCCGGGATCCTGCGCTTCGACACCGGAGAGATCCGCATCGCCGGCACCTCCATCCGCACGGACCCGCTGGCCTGCAAGCGGAAGCTTGCCTACATCCCGGACAATCCCGATCTCTATGACTATATGACGGGTATCCAGTATCTGAACTTTATTGCGAACATTTTCGGCGTCAGCGCGGCGGACCGGCAGGTGCGCATCCGCGAGCTTGCGGAGCGCTTTGAGCTGACGAACGATCTGGCCCAGCCCATCGCCGCCTACTCCCACGGCATGAAGCAGAAGCTGGCCATTATCTCGGCCTGGCTCCATGCCCCGCAGCTCGTCGTGATGGACGAGCCGTTCGTCGGCCTGGACCCGAAGGCCGCCCATCTGCTCAAGCGCATGATGCGGGAGCTGTGCGACCGCGGCGGCGCGATCTTCTTCTCAACGCATGTGCTCGAGGTCGCGGAAAAGCTGTGCGACAAGGTCGCCATCCTGCGTGCGGGCAAGCTCATCCGCTCCGGCACGATGGACGAGGTCAAGGGTGATGACTCCCTCGAGGAGGTCTTCCTGGAGCTGGAGGGCGAGACATGCTGAGTGCCCTTCTGAAAAAGCAACTGCAGGAGATCTTCCGCAGCTACTTCTATAACGCCAAGCAGGGCAAGGCCCGCTCCCGCACCTCGACGGTGGGCTATTTTGCCTTTTTTGCCGTGCTCATGGTCGGCGTGCTGGGCGGCCTGTTCACCTATCTGGCGCATTCCCTGTGCGCGCCGTTCGCCGCAGCCGGGATGGAATGGCTGTATTTCACGATCATGGCCATGGTCGCCATCGTGCTCGGTGCATTCGGCAGCGTATTCAACACCTATTCGAGCCTCTATCTTGCCAAGGATAACGACCTGCTGCTGTCCATGCCGATCCCGGTGCGCACCATCCTGCTGTCCCGCCTGCTGAGCGTCTATCTCATGGGCCTGCTCTATTCCGGCGTTGTGCTGCTGCCCGCTATGATCGTCTATTGGGTCACGGTCTCGGCCGCGCCCACCGCCCTTGCAGGCGGTCTGCTGCTGTTTGCCCTTGTCACGATCTTCGTGCTGACGCTCTCATGCGCGCTGGGCTGGGTCGTGGCGAGAATCAGCCTGAAGCTGAAGCACCGCAGCATCACGGTGGTACTGACGTCGCTGCTGTTCCTCAGCGCTTACTATTTCGTGTATTTCAAGGCGCAGAGCTTCCTCTCGGAGCTTGTGACGAACGCCGCCTACTACGGCGCGCAGATCCGCGGTAAGGCCTATCCGCTCTATCTGATCGGCCGTGCCGGGGCCGGCGACGGCCCTGCCATGGCGGTGGTCACCGCCGTGGTGCTCGTTCTGTTTGTCCTGCTATTCTGGCTGCTGTCGCGCAGCTTCCTGCGCATCGCCACGGCAAGCGGCAGCACGGCGCGCCGTGTCTACCGCGAAAAGACCGCCGTGCAGCGCGGCGCGGGCACGGCCCTGCTTGCGCGGGAGCTGCGGCACTTCGGCGGCAATCCCAGCTATATGCTCAACTGCGGCCTCGGCATCCTGCTGATGCCGCTCGGCGGCACGGCCCTGCTATGGAAGCGCGATCTTCTGGATGTGCTGCAGCCTATGGTCGGCAGGCAGGGAATCGCGCTCATCCTGTGCGCGCTGGTGTGCCTGCTGGCATCCATGAATCTCATGGCTGCGCCGTCCGTTTCGCTCGAGGGCCGGACGCTCTGGCTCGTGCAGTCACTGCCGGTCCGGCCATGGCAGGTTCTGCGGGCCAAGCTGCAGCTGCAGCTTGTGCTGACGGCCGTCCCCGCGCTGATCGCGGCGGTCTGCGCAGCCGTGGCTGCCGCGCGCCCGGTGGGAGAGACGCTCCTGCTGCTGGCCGTCCCGCTCGGCTATGTCCTGCTGCTGGCGCTGTTCGGCCTGTTCGCGGGCCTGAAGCTGCCGAATCTGACGTGGACGAATGAGATCACGCCCATCAAGCAGGGCGGCAGCGTCATGCTGGCCCTGTTCGGCGGCTTCGTCTATGCGGGCCTTCTGCCGCTGGCCTATTTCCTTGGCGCGTCCGCCCTGGGCCTTTCTGCCTGCCTTGGAATTTATCTCGGCCTGACGCTGGCTCTTTCCGCCGTGCTGTATGTCTGGCTGCGCAGGCGCGGCGCGGCCGTGTTTGCGGCTCTGTAACAAAAAGGAGAGAGTATGAACGATATTCTGGAGGTCCGACACCTCGTCAAGCGCTTCGGCGATGTGACGGCGGTGGACGATCTGAGCTTCCGCGTGCGCGAGGGCGAGCTGTTCGCCTTCCTCGGCGTGAACGGCGCGGGAAAATCCACGACCATCCACATTCTCTGCGGCCAGCTGGCCCGCGACGGCGGCAGTGTGTGCGTCTGCGGCGCGGACCCGGACGAAGCGCCGGAGCAGCTCCGCCGGAGCCTCGGCGTGGTGTTCCAGAGCTCCGTGCTGGATCAGGCGCTGTCTGTGCAGGAGAATCTGCGCAGCCGCGCGGCGCTTTACGGCATCCGGGGCACGGCGTTTTCCCGCCGTCTTACGGAGCTGACGGACCTGCTGGAGCTGGGCGAGCTGCTGCGCCGCCCCGTCGGCAAGCTCTCGGGCGGCCAGCGCCGCCGTATCGACATCGCCCGCGCCCTGCTGCACCGGCCGCGCCTGCTCATCCTGGATGAGCCGACGACGGGCCTTGATCCGCAGACGCGCAGCCTGCTGTGGCAGGTCGTGGCGGGCCTGCGGCAGGAGGAGAATCTGACGGTCTTCCTCACCACGCATTATATGGAGGAGGCTGCGGACGCGGGCTACGTTGTCCTGCTCGACCACGGCAGGATCGCGGCGGAGGGCACGCCGCTGCAGCTGAAAAACACCTATGCGCACGATACGCTCACCCTCTACGGCGTGGGTGAGACGGACGTGCGGCGGCTCGGCCTGCCGTATGCGCCTGCGGAGCAGGGCTGGCGCGTCACCGTGCCGGACCCGGCCGCTGCTGCGGAGCTCATCCGGCGGGAACCGGCGTTGTTCCGCGATTTTGAGCTGACCAAGGGACGGATGGACGATGTGTTCCTCGCCGTCACGGGCAAAAAGCTGGCGGGAGGTGCGGAGAAATGACCGGACTCGGTGCGCTGATCCGGCGCAACAGCAAGCTGTATTTCAAGGATAAGGGCATGTTCTTCACCTCGCTCATCACGCCGATGATCCTGCTGGTGCTCTATGTCACCTTCCTCAGCCGGACGTATGAGGATTCGTTCCGTTCTGCCCTTGCGGCAGCCGGGGCACAGGTGGAGGACTCGCTCCTGCATGGCTGTGTCGGCGGGCAGCTTATCTCGTCGCTGCTGGCCGTCAGCTGTGTGACGGTGGCCTTCTGCTCGAACCTCACCATGGTGTTCGATAAGGTCTCCGGTGCACGGAACGACCTGACCGTTTCGCCGGTCCGGCCCGCCGTCCTCTCTCTGAGCTATTATCTGGCGACGTTTTGCACCACGCTGCTCATCAACGGCATCGCCGCGGCCGCCTGCTTCGGTTATCTGGCGCTGACGGGCTGGTATCTGAGCGCTGCGGACGTGCTGCTCGTGTTGCTGGACGTGGTGATCCTGGTGCTGTTCGGCACGGCGCTGTCGTCCTGCATGATCTTCCCGCTTTCGACGAACGGGCAGGCCAGCGCGGTCGGAACGATCGTGAGCGCGGGGTACGGCTTTGTCTGCGGGGCCTATATGCCCGTTTCGAGCTTCTCGCCCGTGCTGCAGAAGGTCATCGCCTTCCTGCCGGGGACGTATGGGACCGCTCTGCTGCGCTGCCATGCGATGCGGGGCGTGTTTGCGGAGATGCGCCGCATCGGCTTTCCGGCGGAGGTCGTTTCGGGCATCCGTGACAGCGTGGACTGCAATCTCTATTTCTTCGGCCATGCCGTAAGCACCGGCGCGATGTATGCCATCATGCTGGGAAGCATCGCCGCGCTCATCGGCCTTTACGTCCTGCTGAACCGCCCGGGACACGGAGGAAAGCGCCATGGGTAGAGCCTCCACCAGACAGAACAAGACGCCCTATCAGCTGGCCCGCGAGGAGCTGGGCCTTTCCCGCGAGCGGGCGGCGGAGCTGCTGGAGACTATCCCGGCGGAGCGCATCGAGCGCATCGAAAGCGAGCGCTCCCTGCCGCGGCCGGACGAGGTGCTGCGCATGGCGCAGCGGTATAAAAAGCCGTCGCTCTGCAATGCCTACTGCGCCCGCGCCTGCCCCATCGGGCAGGAATATGTGCCGGAGATCAAGCCGAAGGAGCTTCCGGCCATCGTGCTCGAGATGCTGGCGACCCTCAACACGCTCGACCGCGAGCGCGGCTGCCTCATCGACATCTCGGCCGATGGCAGCATCGATCCGGACGAGCTGGCGGATTTCCTGCGCATCCAGCGGGAGCTGGAGCAGATCTCCCGGACCGTGGAGGCCCTGCAGCTCTGGGCGGAAAAAATGATGGCCGACGGCCGCATTGACCGTGCGGCCTATACGCGGGAGATCTCCGCAGCGGGAGAAAAATAGCGGGTGTTAATTTGTACATTTGAGCCTTTATTTTCTGCGCCCGGCCTGATAAAATAAGACCATACACAGCGGATCCGTAAAACCCACCCAGATACAGAAAAGGAGAGTAACAATGGTTATTTTTATGTTCGGCATCGTGCTTACCATCGTGCTTTTCATTGCCATGGGCTTTGTCCGCGGCGAGGGCATGAGCTGGAGAGTCAACAAAAAGCAGCTGCTGGCGCTGGTCGGTGTGCTCGTCATCGTGTTTTCGTGCTATGTCTCCATTCCGGCAGGCCACACCGGCGTCGTGACAACGTTCGGCAGCGTGGAGAACTACACGCTCGAGGCCGGCATGCACTTCAAGCTCCCGTGGCAGGAGGTCATCAAGATGGACAACCGCGTGCAGAAGAGCACGCAGGATATGTCCTGCTTCTCCTCCGACATTCAGGAGGTCAGCATGACCTACACCGTGAACTATCAGATCAGCAAGCAGGATGCCATGACGATCTATAAGACCATCGGCATCGGCTATTACGATACGGTCATCGCCCCATGCATCACGGAGTCGGTCAAGATCGTCACGGCCCAGTATACGGCTGAGGACCTCGTCTCCAGCCGCAGCCTGATGGCCTCGCAGATCGAGGAGGTCCTGTCCAAAAAGCTGGCGGCCTACAACATCGAGCTGGTCGGCGCTTCCATTGAAAATATGGATTTCACGGATGCCTTTACGGATGCCGTGGAGGCCAAGCAGGTCGCCGAGCAGAACAAGCTCCGCGCCGAGACCGAGGCACAGCAGCGCGTTCTCGAGGCCAATGCCGCTGCAGAGATCAAGCGCATCGAGGCGGAGGCTGATGCCTATGAGCTGACGACCCGTGCCGAGGCCGAGGCCGAGGCGAACCGCAAGATCGCCGAATCCCTGACGGAGGCCCTTATCGCCTATACTTACGCGGAAAACTGGAACGGCGAGCTGCCGACGTTCATGACGGGCGACGGCGCAACGCTGCCGATGTTCGACATGTCGGCCCTGCTGAACGGCACGGCCGATAACGGAACGACCGCCGCGCAGCCTGCGGAATAACAGAGCAGAAAAAGTCCTGCCCGGAGTGAAAGCTCCGGGCAGGATTACTTTTGTGCGCCCAGTGAGCGCACGTTCTGTAGGGTGAAAGTCCCGAAGTCGCCCGG
>ERZ507065.996-NODE-996-length-13786-cov-8.925570_pt1 | contig 13786 bp, 13 predicted proteins | sample MGYA00513785_ERZ507065 | MGnify/ENA metagenome assembly ERZ507065
CAAAAGAACGCTTTTCTTAAATGCAAAGGTAATATTATTTTTTGAATAACAAACCTTTGCAGATAGTCAAATTCAACAAAATCGGCTATGGTTGCCTGAATTTATATTTCAATCCATATTCTTCAAGTTTGCCATATAGAGTTGTTCTGCTTATTCCAAGCAGTTCGGCAGCGGCACTCCGGTTGCCGTTTGTCTGTTTTAACGCACGCAATATCCGCTCCTTATCCTCCGCGTCATTGCGCAGGGCGAAGCTGACAGGTGAGGTCAGTTTCGTCACGGCAAGTTCCAGATGCTCTTTCGTGACCACACCTTCCTGCGCCTGTAATACGGCTCCCATTATCTTCTGCCGAAGCTCACGCACGTTGCCCGGCCATGTGTATATCAGTAATGCTCTCCGGAGTCTCCTGAACCTTAAAATTGACGCAAACCTCCATGACATCATCCGCATCCGGTTTTATGTTGCTCATCTGCATCTGGAGATTGGCTCTGTGCGGACTGGATAACAGCAAGTTGTTTTCCGGGATCTGTGATTCCACGCTTCCGACCTTCGCCTTGAACTTTATCTGCACATTATCCATTGCAAGATAATGATGGGATATCAAGGCTATAAGTGGAATATCAATAGTCTTGTCTCCAACCATGATTTTTTTTCGATTGGAACGTATTTGCGTTATTTGCATTTGTTCCTTCAAAAAGTCTGGTCAGATTTTGTATCTGATGATTCTGCAATGTATCTTGTGCACAGTTTACGGCGTATTGCAAACCATTCATAATATCAGAGAATGAATTGGTTTGAACACTGTCCGGCTCATCGTCATTATTTTTCTTGTCTCTGTGAAAAAGTCCCATGTTTTTAATTTAATTACTTGATTTGTTGTCTTTAATGAGCACTAATCTTGACAATGTCCGGCTTACAGCTTCCATATTTACACTGGAGTCTATATTATTATTGACAATGCCTTGATGCCAAAACCAATATGGTGGATTCTCCGTGTGTTCCATCACGTCCTCCTTTCTTTATTGGGGTTATACTTCGGTTCTTTCCGTTGCGAGCAGAACTTTTTCCGCCCGACGGTTTACTGCTTCCTCAAGGTAGGCAATGCTCCATTAAGTTCGTAACGCCACTCTGAGCCTGCGTTCTGCAAGGCGGTGTTCATGGCATCAACGGCGTTCTTCCAGGTAACGCCAGTGCCGTCCACCTTCGTGGCTTCGGTGCTTTTCTTATTGTAGCCGATACCTTGTTCATGATTGTTCTTCCAATAGCAGGCGGTCATCACGTTGGCGTAGTTATTTCCCAAAAAACCGCCGATATGTACATAGCCAGTGCTACTACCCGTACTGGTTACGTTGCCCGTGGCATAGCAGGCAAGGAGGCTGCTTCCTGCGTTCATTCCCACCAGACCGCCGCCAGCGATATTCTTTTTGGGGTTTATTTCTATGATCACGTTGCCCGTGGCATAGCAAGCGGTCAGGGTGGCACTCGAATTCGTCTGACCTGCCACGCCGCCGACATCGACCGTTCCCTTCACTGTGGCAGAGGAGCTGCATCCGGTGATGGAACCGCCTATTTGAACACCCACCACACCGCCGACATACACCGTGCCGCTGACGCTGCCCGACACCGAGCAGTTTTCAATGGTGCCCCAGCCAGATCCTACCACGCCGCCAATACTGCCGCCATATATTTGATTGCTTGTTATCTGTACGCCCTCCATCACCACGTTCTTCACCGTACCAGCTCTATTGAGCCAGCCGAACAGACCCGCAAATTCGTCATTTGTCGTAAAGGTCAGCCCCGTAATGGTATGGCCGCCACCGTCGAAGGTGCCTTTGTATGAGTTGTCGTAGTCTGTGCCTATCGGTGTCCAGTCTTTGCCTGTGAGGTCAATGTCGGCGGTGAGGGTAATGTTTATGTCGGTCTTACCTCCGTTCACTAATTCGGCTACATTCATCAGGCCATCGGCGGAGGTCACGGTGTAGCTGCCGTCGCTCTCTATGGTATAGCCCAGGTCTTTTGCCGCAGCGAGGGAGACGGTGTAGGTATATTCACCGCCCGCCTGCCAGTCGGTAGCATTCTTCATCTTATAAACGAAGGTCTTGCCGTTAGTGAATGTGCATGTAATGAAGGTCGTGCCAGCTGCCACACTTTGCGGGGCTACGAGGGCGGTGTAGGTGTTGCTGCCCTTGTCATACGGGGTGATTTTATCTGGATTGCCATTCTCGGTGGAGAGGCCCGTCAACCGCACGGATGCCACCCCCTCGGTGTAGTCCGTCAGAACGATGGTCACCAGAGCCGTGTGGTGGGTAAAGCGGAGCGTGGGGCTGCCGTAGGTCACCGTCTGCCCGTCGGCTACGATAAGGTCGCTGGTCTCAAAGTCTTTCCGGGCACTTTGGTTGGCTTTTACCTTCACAGCAGAAGGGGTTGTCTCGCCAGCGGTGTAGGGCCACCACGCTGTGACGGTGATGTCTTTGCGGTTGGTCCAGTAGTGCGGGTCGGTGGAGGTCAGCGTGGCGCTGGCGGGGTCGGCGGTGGTGAGCGTCACGTCGTATGCCTTCACCGTGCCGTCCATCAGGACTGCCACGCTCTGCACACCCTCCCAGTCGCCGTCCACGGTGGAACGGGTATTGGCGATGGCTGTCGCAGCGGGGTTCAGCCCCGTGGCGGTAAAGACGATGGGTGTGCCTTCCGCCCCTTCCTGCAGGAAGCCCGCTTCGTCCTGCGTGCAGGCGGCAATGCCGAGCAGCAGGGCTATGGCTGCAGATGTATGGATGATTGTTCGTTTCATGATGCGTGTTGTTTAGGGTTCGTTATTGTTTCTTTTGCAATACGGGCAGACCGTCGGTGCCGAGTACCCACTGGTAGTCGCCAGCGGTGAGGGCGGTGTTCATGCCGTCGACGGCTGTCTGCCATTTCACTGTCGCGCCGTCCACCTTCGTGGCATCTACCTTTTCTCCATGATCACGGAATACTCCTTGCCCGACATTGCCTCCCCAATAACAGGAAGTTATAATTTTGTAGTTATAACGCACTATAGCTCCGGATTCATACTCTTTCAATGTGCCGTCGAACCAGCAAGCGGTGATTCTGCCATAATTTAAATCGGCTATACCACAAGTTCTACCATATGCAGAAATTTTTCCCGTCACAGAGCAGGCAATGATTTGACCCTCATTTTGCTCCACTATTCCAGCTGCTGATCCACTATTGCCATACAGATTCACATCTATGAGTTGTAAGTTCTTTATCACTCCACGTTCATTTAATAACCCAAAAAGTTCAGTAGTCGCTGCTGAAAAGTTTAATCCCGTAATGCGGTGTCCCTGCCCATTAAAGATGCCGGAGTAACCTGGCCATGTGCCTATCCGTGTCCATTCCCTACCCGTCAGGTCGATGTCGGCGGTGAGGGTGCAATTTATTGATTCATCTTTTTGTACGGCTTTGTTCCATGCCAGCAAGCCGTCGGCGTTATAGACCGTGTAACTGCCGTCGTTCTGTATAGAATAACCCAAATCCTCAGCCTCACCGCTCTCGCCGCCTCCGTCAGCCCAGTCACCGATAGTGCAGCCCTCTAACGTCAAGCCAGTGGCGTTCACCTTAACGGTATATTTATAGCGACTGCCTGCTGCCAGCACGACGTTGTTCTGCGGACGGAAGTAGAAAGTGCCGCTGCCGAGTTCCACCCTGATGAACGGCTTGCCTGCCACAACGGTCTGCGGAGCGGTCAGTGCCTCGTAGGTGTTGCCGCTTGCGTTGTAGGTCTTGATGGCGGTCGGGTTGCCGTTATCGGCAGACAGGCTTACGAGGCTCACCGTGGCACCGGCGACGCTCGTGAATCCCGTGCCGGGCTTCAGATCGATTGCCACGCGTGCCGTGCGGTGGGTAAATTCAAGTGTCGGGTCGTCAAATTTCACCGTCTGGTTTTCGGCAGAGATGAAGTCGCTGTTCTGGAAGTCAGCCAATTGGCTCTGGTCTTCAGCCACCTTCACGGCAGGCATCTGGGTGATGTCAGCATTATTGAAGGGCCACCATGCCGATACGGTAATCGGGTCGCGGCTGGTCCAGTAGTGTGGGGCGTTCTCGCGTGAGAGCGTGGCACTCTTGAAATCGGTAGAAGCCGTTACGGTGTATTCCTTTACAGCGTCGCCCATCTTGAGTGCCACAGTCTGTACGCCCTGCCAGTCGCCGTCCACGGTGGCGCGGGTTGATGGGGCTGCCTGCGGCGTTGCCTCTACGGACAGTCCAGTGGCACGGATGAATACGGGGTATTCACCTTCGGGCAGACGGTTGTCGTCGGTCAATTCGTCCTGCGTGCAGGCAGCGAGGGCGAATAGTAGCGCGGTGGCTGCGGGGATAAATAATCTATGTCTCATAATTCTTCATTCTTAATTCTTAATTATTAATGTTTTACAGGTCTGCGCCCACTTCTCCGCCGTCTATATCGTTCCACTTTGCAATGGTGGCTTCGCTGACTTCAAGGACTTTGTTGCGTACCTTGACGGTATAGGTATAGTTGTTGCCCGCCAGCAGTGCGCCATCGGGCACGGTGAGTGTGGCATGATATTCCTGACCTTTGTAATTCACAACCAACGGCAGGGATGCAACTGTCTGCGGGAAGAGGATGATCGATGACGTGAGATTGCCGTCTGCCAGATTCATGGTCAGTTCTCCGGTCTGTAGTCCGTTGTCTGCGGTGGCAATACCGTCGGCCGTGTTGAACGTACCGGTGAGTAACAATCCGTCCAGCGTGTAACGTTCAGGCTTGACCACGCTGAAATTCACGCCGTCGCCCGCCTCGAAGGTAAGGGTTATCTGGCTCATGCGGTGGTGGAAGGAGTTGTCTTCACCGCCTTTGGCGGTTTTGTCGGTGAAGCTTACTACCGGGTTGTTTTTGTCTCCCGTGGCTCCTGAAGCAAAGAGGAAGTCGATGGCAGGCTGGTTCTGCTGCGCCGTGGCATCGGTCGTGGCTGTGAGGATGCCTCCCGCCGCGTTGTACGGATAGTAGGCGCGGAAAGTATGGGTCTTTGTATCTTCGATATAGATAACCTTTCCTTCTGCCTCAAATTTCCCGTTTTTCAAGATGAAAGGCACGTTGCCGTACTGAGAATCGTAGCCGATGTCGGTGATGCCGATACGGTCGCCGGCAGTCCAGGTGGTTCCGCTGGCGCGGGTGGCGGGGGCGATGTTGGCGGTAAACTGGGCGGCCACGGGGTCACCGTTCAGGTTCTCGTTGTCGTTGTTGCAGGCTACCAGTGCGAGGGCGAGCGCTGCAAGTGCAAAAAATCTTGTCTTCATTATATTCTGTTATTATATTAGTTAAATTCCATTTCAATAATTGCTGCACCTTAGCAAAATCAAAGCAAGCTTTGCTTCTGCGTTCGGTTTGCTAATTATTTACAAATCGGCATTTACATCATCACCTTTCACTTCTTCCCAGCCGTTGATTTCGGCTCCGTCCACTTCCATGCCTTCGGGAGTCTCAACCAGCGTTCCGCCGAGGGTCAGCGATTTGCCCTTTCTGGTGTTGAACTCCTTGAGAGCTTCTGTGAGGTCGCTTTTCAGCGTGGTGGGGCTCGGGTTGCCGTCCGCATAGCGGATTTCACCCATCAGCAGTTGTTCCGTGCCGGTCACACCCAGCAGCCGCACCGTGGCTTTCCACTTGCCGGCATCGTCACCTTCGGTTATCTTGGTGAAGGGCAGCACGACGTTTGAAGCGGCTCCGTAGGTATCGGTAGCGAAATCGAGTGTTCTGGCTGCACCCGTCAGATGGGCAACAATCTCCGTGATGCGTCCGGCGGCATCACCCGTAGGTTCGACGACAAGCGTCAGTTCGCGTACCTGCTGCTTCATTGCGGCGGTCAGCGGATAGTCCTTGTCTTTCTCGATGGTCACCTGTTCCGTATAGGTGAAGAACCATCCCGGGGCATTGTTCACAAAGGCATCCGTGCCTGCCCGATTTCCCGTGGCTGCGGCAATGGTGGCGGTGGTACCGTTTACCGTGATTCCTTCAGCCGGGTTCCACACCGCAAGGGTGTAGCTGCCCGGAGCAAACAGATGGTCGGGGGCATGGGTGACGGAAGTCTCCGTACCCGTATAGTCTCCCATGGTGACCGTCCACGTGGCAGGTATGGTGATACCCTCACCGCAGGCCGACCAGTCGGCTGTCACCGCAATTTTCCCGTAGTCGGGATGCGGCGTGTCATAAAGCGTGTCCTTCACGCAGGAAGAGAGCAGCACGGCGGCTGTCATTCCCATCATATTTATATATTGTCTTGCTTTCATATTCTATTCCTCCGTGTTAGAATAACTTCCATACCAATGTCACACCGGCGTTGATGGGGCCACACCAATTTTTTGTCTCGTTGCCACAGCGAACGCGCACACCATCGATGACTTCATATTTTTCGAAATCGGCATTCAGGTAGCCCAAGCCGAGGTTGAAATCAAGAGTCAGTGCCTTGTTCAGCCGTAGCTGATAGCCGGCGGTGATGCCGCCACCCATCAGGTCGCCCTGCTTGCCTGTTTCGGAGAGCTTGTAGTTGAACTGTCCGGCCTTGAACATCGCGCCCAGATACCAGGCTTTCTTCTCACCCATATAGTAACGCACTTCCGGAGCCACTTCCCAGAGTGCATAGCGGTGGTCCTTGTCGCTCCACGTCCATGAAGTCCACGAGCCGTTTACGGCAATGCCCCATGACGGACAGATGCGCCATTCCACGCCAAGGTCGGGTGTCAGGGTAGCCCAGCGCAGCAGGTTGGCACGCAGGGAGAGATGATAATCAGTTGTGATTTTGGTTTCCGACGGCGTGTCGGCAAGTGTATTTTGTTGAGCGGCTTTCTCAGCTTCTGCCTTTTCAGCGGCAAGTCGGGCTTCTTCCGCTTTACGTTGCTCTTCGGCAAGCCGTTCCTGCTCGGCACGCTTCTCGGCTGCCAGTCGTTCGGCTTCCGCCTTGCGTCGTGCTTCCGCGTCCGCATCCGTCACGGCTGTTTCCTTTACCGGTACCGTCAGGCGCACGGTAACAAAATCACCCTCAGTCGCATGGTTGCGGGTAATGAAATTCTCCTCTTTTATTTCCGCGCGTGTAATCAGTTCGGATTTCACACGGTTGGCACGGATCTTCGCCGTGGCAAGGTTCTCGGCTTCACTGCCCAGTGAATTACAGTAGCCGTCAACCAATAGCGGCAGCTTGCCGTCAAGAATTGTGGTTTTGTTGTTTTCGATACATTCCAACAGGCGGGCAAGTTCAGTGTCATTGCCATTCCAAGGAACGTAGAACATGTCCTTCTGCGGAACGAACCGGAAGGTGTAGGTCGTGTCTGCTTTCTGCTGCGCAATGACAGGAAAAGTTACCGTCATCAGCCACAGAAACAGGGTAAGAAAAGTGATTTTTCTGCTCATATAAACTTGAATTTATTATCTTTGTCTTCTCCAAAGGTAATAAATGCCATTCAGCGCCCAAAATATTACAAAAACTTTTTCTGTTAAAATACAGCGTTTTATAAAAATTGTCGTTTGAGCACTTTTCAAATTGTCGTTTGAGCACTTTTTTGTCGAATTAGCACTTTTTTGTCGAATTAGCACTTTTTGAAAATGGGCTTCTGAGACCTTTTTCATCGGCTTTTTACCACACAAATTATTCCAGATTTGCTTTTTTCCACTTGCCAGGCGTACATCCTTCCTTCTCTGTAAATGATTTGATAAAGTTACTGCGGGAAAGAAAACCGGAAGACTCAGCCAGCTTCTGTATATTGATTTCCGGATGCTCCTTCAGTATGTTTTTCGCATACTCCAACCGGAGACCGGTTATCCATTCGCGGAATGTCATTTTATACGTAGTCTTGATATAAGCGGAAAGATAGGTACGGTTCGTATGAAGTATTTCGGACAGTCCTTTTATGGTAAGTCCCTGCTGGACATAGCCGTCTGTCTTTATCCAGTTGGCCACTTTCTCTATAATTCCTGTATAGGACACTGGAACTTCTTTCTCAGAAACTATTTCAGGTTCTGTTTCCGTATCTGTCAGAAGTTCTTCTTCAGACTGTATATCTTGCTCAAAAGCATTTTCCACCTGTTCATAGAACAGCAGGTAGTTCTGATAGCTGTAGAAAAGATAGCTGTAGAACGGTATTGACGACAAAATCCAAATAAAAACATATTTGTTAGGCAGGAATGTCAGCAATCCGCATCCGACACCGAAGATAACAGTCCAATAGGTAAAGGTGGACAGCCATTCTATATATGCCCCTATATCATCTGCATGCGTGTCATCGAAAATCCTGACGGCTCTGCGGTATGCGATAATGACCCTGCGGGCCAGCACAAGCCCGTAAATCACCAGCCATGCTGCCAAAGCCAGCAATGCAACATTCTGCACGGCGCCACCCGGCAGCAGCAATAATAACTAAAACTATTCGGCGTAGAGCGTATTTCCAACTTTCAGATACTTGCAGATACTTTTGAAAGAGACGAAACCATCGACATCGCCAATCTGTTCAAAGACTGTTTCGGCATTTGGAATCAGGAGGACATTCCGGTAGAGGATATAGTCCTTTCATACAGTGCTCTCGACGGTCGTTTCCTGAAATCGGTTCCGCTGCATCATTCGCAAACCATCCTTACCGATACGGAAAATGAATTCAGAATAAGCGTCCGGCTTCGAATTACAAACGATTTCGTGATAGAGTTACTCTCCAGAAGCACTTCGTTAACCGTTATAAAACCCGCTTCATTACGCCGCAGAGTCGCGGAAATATATGAAAAAGCATTGCATCGCAATATGGACAAATAATATGCAACAGCCCGAAAAGGGGACACTTAGTTAGTATTATGTTTCGATATTTTTGTTATCTTTATCTTGTACTGCCTGTTGCAGGCAATGCAGACATACATAACACGGGAAAGTGTTTGGCTTTATTCTCAGGTAACGAATCTGACAATTCAAAACAAGTAGAGAATAAGCTGATATCCTTACGTCTCAAACAGGCGTGGGCTGTTGCTTATTTATACTTGTGGGCTTTGTCAGAGCCTGTTACCTTAATTCCACACTTGAACCAATAGCGTGGAAGGAGTTGCTCTTTACAGTTATCGCCGGTTGTCAGCTGCAAACAAGGAGGATGGACGGGGAGTCAGGGCGGGCAACGAGATTGCCAAGCATTTTGCCGGTAACAACGTGGACGTCATCATCTATGCCGTGGAGAAGTCGCTTGACAGCTACAAGTTCAACCTGCTGCACTGCAAGCAGACGTTCATCTCGCAGTTGAAGTCCGGCGCGTTGGGAGCGCGTACCATCGACGAGGGGGCTATGGACGAGAAGTCGGGCATGAACTTCTCGGAGTACATGGCGTTGCTCTCCGGCAACACCGACCTGCTCGACAAGGCGAAATTGGAGAAGAAAATCGCATCGCTCGAAGGGGAACGCAAGTCGTGGGGCAAGGGCAAGCGCGATTCGGAGTTCAAATTGGAAGCCAAGACGGGGGAACTTCGCAACAACACGGCGGTCATCAATGCCATGACGGAGGACTGGAACCGTTTCCTTTCCGTCGTCAAGACCGACAAGGAGGGCAACCGCCTGAATGCGGTCAAGGAGGACGGCGTTTCTTCTTCGGATGAGAAGGTTATCGGAAAGCGTTTGCAGGAGATAGCCAAGAACGCCACGACGGGCGGACTGTACAATCCTGTCGGAGAACTTTACGGTTTCCCGATAAAGGTGGTCAGCGAGAGGATGCTCAAAGAGGGGCTGGAGTTTACCGACAACCGCTTCGTGGTGGAGGGGAACTACAAGTACAAGTACACCTACAACAACGGGCATCTGGCGATGGCTGACCCGGTGGCCGCCGCACGCAACTTCCTGAACGCACTGGAGAAGATACCCTCCACCATTGACCAGTACAAGGCGAAAAACGAGGCATTGGAGAGGGATATTCCGCAGTTGCAGAAAATAGCGGGCAAGGTATGGAAAAAAGAAGATGAACTGAAACAGTTGAAGTCCGAACTTGCCGCGCTCGACCGCAAGATACAGTTGGAGCTTGCGCCGCCCGTGCCCGAAGTCGCCGAAAAGGAGAATGACGGGCAGGAGGTCAAGCCGGATACGGAAGGTGTACGGAACGTACCGTCACAACCAACCGAAGATGCTCCGCAGATACGCAGCCCGGCGAATGACCGAAGTCCGTCTGGGAATTTCATTGCCGATCATATCGTTATCGGACGGCCGGGATTCGTATGCAAACCGAAAGGAATAAAAATGTGAACAAGTGTGCGGATATGTGTGGCAGGATTAGGGATACATCATCCCTTTTCCTGCTTTTTTCATCAATATGCCATAGTGGCAAGGGAAATAGGGTGTTGAAAGTAAATCGTCACGGCAAATCCGCCATATTTTCAGTATTTTTGCTAATTTTGCAATAAAATAGTTAGGCATAAAAAATGGAACCATCTATATACAGTTATTCACTTTGCATTGCGCTACCGTTGATGTCGTTCTTCGGCTTTTATTTTTTGCTGGCTTCAACCCCGGAAAAAGCCATTTTCAATAATTATCTGCGTTCCCGGCGAATTATGGGGGTAGCCATACTGTTACTTGCAGCCAACTATTCGGTACATTTCTTTTTTGGAATCAGGTTCAAGAATACCGATGCCGCCATCCTGATGAACCTGGCCACCTATTTTTTGTGCTACTGGCTGTTCAGTTCGGCCCTCACCACTCTGCTTGACCGCTTTTATATCACCAAACGTAGGTTACGGACACATATCTGTCTATGGATACTGTTTTCCATCCTTTCCGGCATCGTTCTGCTGTTGTTACCCAAAGGTGGTTTACAGACAACGGCGATGTTTGCCTTGGCCGCATGGTTGGTTATCTATGGGCTGTTCTTGACCCGTAGGCTTCTCCGGGCCTATCACAGGGTCATCCGCATTTTCGATGACACCCGTGCGGACGATATCGGTGCCTATATCAAATGGCTCTCCATTTTCACCTACTGGGCTATCATATTCGGTGTGGGATGCGGACTGCTTACTTTCCTGCCTGATGAATACATCTATATCTGGATTCTGTCATCGGTACCGTTCTACATTTATCTCTTCCTTTGCTATCTGAACTATCTGCTGTTTTACGAACAGGTGGAAAACGCGATGGAGGATGGCATGACTTCTGAAGAGGAAGACCTGTGTGACACACACAAACCGGGAACAGGCACAGAGGCAGGATACCCCTTTTTCCATGCCGAAATAGCGAAAAAAATCAAAGGTTGGATCGATGCGGACGGTTATATCCGGCCCGGCCTTACCATAAAGGAGCTTTCAGATGTGCTTCATACCAACCGCACCTACCTGTCCGGGTACATCAAAACTACGTATGACATGTCGTTCCGCGATTGGATTACCGGACTTCGTATAGAATATGCGAAACGTCTGCTTGCGCGATATCCGAGGTTGACGATAGCCGACATCTCCGAGAAATCCGGTTTTTTGTCACCAAGCCATTTTATAAGGCTGTTCAAGGAAAATGCAGGCTGTACCCCTGTTAAATGGAAGAAAACAGAGGCAGAATAATACGGTGTGTGTGGATGGGGAAAATAGCCCAAGCGACAAAAAATAGCCTGAACGACAAAACCCAAAACGTTCTAAATCACAAAGATGTGCGATTCTGACAATTGAGACATTTTTTATAGGCAAGAATCGGGCTGAATTTAAATCTTTTCGCTTATTTTGTATGTTAAGTCTGGATTGGAAATTTAAAAAGCATATAAAAAATGAGCAAAAGAATCCTATTCTTCATTTTGTTTTCGTGGCTGGCATCGGCAGCTTTTCCGGCTTTTGCGCAGCAGAAAACAGACACAGTTTACACCTTCCGCTTCGTGCCGCAGAAGGACATGTTCTATGTGCCATGGAACGGTAATGGTCAAGAACTTACGCGCCTTCTAGAGTGCATCGAAAGTAACAAACCGGACATAGTGGAGGGACGGCTGCCTCTTTACGTGGACGGATACTGTAACTCCGGCAAGTCGGAACGGGCAAGCCTTGCCATTGCGAAGATACGTTCCAACCGTGTGAAATCAGAGTTGATTACCCGGAAAGGACTGCGTGAAAACAACTTCATCACCCGTAACCATGCCTCGGATGGCGACTTCGTGACGGTGCGTATCATACTGCCGAAAGAGAAAGTGCCGGCTATTGTGGAGGATACACATCCCGGTTACGAGGAAGAAAAGGAACAGTCACTCCGTGAAAACGACAAGGCTACAGAAACAATCCAAGACGCAGAGGAGACAAAGGCATCCTCCGGACAGGAAAATCAGCCTGAATCCGTACTGCCGGCATCATCCACAACTTTGGGATTATCACTGCGTGCCAACCTGCTGCGTTGGGCGACGTTCACGCCCGACCTCGGCATCGAGTGGCGCATCAACCCGTCATGGGGAATATCCGTGAACGGATCGTGGACTTCGTGGTCGTGGAATGAAAAGGACAGAAGATACGCCCTTTGGGAAGTGGCTCCCGAATTCCGCCGTTATATAGGTAAGGAGAAGCGTGGCTACCTTGGTGTAATGTTCAAGACCGGGCAGTTCAATTATAAGCTCTCCGCGACAGGCAAACAGGGAGACCTTACGGGTGGAGGCATCACCGGAGGCTACCAACTGAAATTGAACAATGCCCTCTCGATGGACTTCTCCTTAGGGTTGGGCTATATCCATGCCGACTATGACAAGTATGTGGTCATCAACGGCGTGAGGGTAAGGCGCGGCAGCGAAACAAAGAACTGGTGGGGCCCCGTCTCGGCGGGTGTCACCCTGGTGTGGAACATCTTTTAGCGGAAAGGAGGAACAATGAATACAACGACAATCATACGACAGATAAAGGAATATATGGGAGCATACGGAAAGGCTTATACCTTATTATATCTAATAGGTGCGGTGACCATACTGACCTCGTGCGTGAAGGACGACCTCTATGACACGCCGCACCCCGACCGTGGGGCGGTGGTCGTAACCACGGACTGGAGCGGAAAGAGCACCGAGGCGGACATACCGCAGGCATACACACTGCGCATCGGCGGGAGGGAACAGAACGTGAGCGCAGCGACCAACGTGTTCGACGCGCTGCTCGCGCCCGGTGGCTACGGTCTGACGGTGTACAACTCCCCGGAGGGGATTAGTATCGACGGAAACAAGGCAACGGTGAATCCGGTGGATCTGACGGGTGCAATAGAGCCGCACCCCGGCTACCTCTTCGCCTCGCACCAGGACATCAGCGTCGTGGCGGACGACACCCTGCACGTCACCGCCCCGATGAGACAATACGTGCGCAGGCTCGACATCGAACTGACCGCCACGGAAGGCGACTACAGCCGTGTACAGTCGGCTACGGCAACGCTCTCCGGCGTGGCTTCGGCAGCGGATATGGCAACAGGCGACCGGAGTGTAGCGGCACAAGTAACAAACGCTTTCAGGCAGGACGACAACAAGTTCACAATCTTTTTCCGACTGCTCGGCATCGTCCCGACGGAAACGCATACGCTGACGGTGGACATCACTTTCAACAACGGTGACACGCAGCGGGTAGTGAGCGACCTTACCGAGGCCATAAGGGACTTCAATAACGGCACCAAACCGGTTAAACTCACGGGTAATCTGCTTTTGCCCGTAGAGGCCGGGGTAACGGGCGCAACCATCACGGGCTGGAACGAGGTAGAAAGCGGCAATGGGGATGCTAACTGACGATAAATATTTTAATCAAAAAAACAAGATTATGACAATGAACATGAGGTTTTTCATTATTGCAGCAGCGGC
>ERZ507065.999-NODE-999-length-13749-cov-4.288155_pt1 | contig 13749 bp, 10 predicted proteins | sample MGYA00513785_ERZ507065 | MGnify/ENA metagenome assembly ERZ507065
GCACCCCAAACAGATTGGCCACAGTCATTCCCGCTATCATAATTGAAACCGCCTCCGAGCTTTTCCCCTTATCAGCCAATTTTCCCGCAACAATGGAAGCCACCCCAAAATAAGCGCCATGAGGAAGTCCGGAAACAAAACGTCCCAACAGCAAGACCCAATAATTGGGTGCCATAGACGCACAAATATTACCCACAATCATTAATGCCATCAAGACCAGCAGAATCTGCTTCAACGGGCGTTTACGGGCCAGGAGCAGCATGGGCGCACCAAAACAAACACCCAACGCATACGCAGAAATGAAATGACCGGCCACGGGAATGCTGATTCCCAAATCAGTAGCCACATAGGGCAAAATACCCATCATCGTAAATTCGGCAATCCCTAGCCCCAATGTGCCGAACGCCAATGCAATAAGACTCTTCTTCATACCTTAAAAAACAACCTATATTTTTTACCGGGCGCAAAGATAATGACATTGCATTCTCCAAATAAAAAGGATACCGAATTATTTTCAGTATCCTTCTTCATTTTTTATCTTATATCAATTGTATACCCACCTTTAAAGACTCCTCCCGGCGCCAAGTGCTGCATCCAGTCCTTATCCTTATATTCGCCCTTATAATGGGCACGGTCACAACGCCCGTACCACGGCTCGATGCAGACAAACGGAGCATTCTTGGCCGGAGGCGACCACAACCCCACCACCGGAGTGTCGAAATACAGACTGAGATAGGGCTTCTTCTCCTTATTATATAATGTAACTTCTTTCACTTGACTGTTTTCCAGAATCAGGGCATCTTTATCAAAGGAGTGGATGTCCAAAGGCAGCAGGCCATCTGTCAACTCAAGCAAATATTCCTTATCCGGAGCGGCACATCCTTTCTCGGAGATAAGGATATAGTGCAAACCTTCCGTCTTATCAAAGCCGAAATATCCACGGTCCGTTGTCTCCGTATCATAGTCCGGGTAATAGAAAGCCGGATGGGCCCCTATCTGGAAGTGCATTTCGCGTGTTCCGGTATTGATGACTTTCCAAAGCACCTCAATCTTCTTTCCCTCTATCCGATAGCCTATCTCAAGGCAAAACGGGAAAGGATATTTCTTGCGTGTTTCCTCACTGTCAACCAGTCGATAACGCACTTCATCTTCCAGTTCAAGCATCAATTCAAAATCCATATCGCGGGCAAAACCGTGTTGCGTCAATGCGTAGGAAACGCCTTCGTGACGGTATTCATTCTCCCAAACGCTGCCTACAATGGGAAAAAGCACCGGAGAATGCCGTTTCCAGAAAGCGGGGTCTGCCTGCCAAAGATATTCTTTTCCATCATGCAAGATACTGCATAACTCGGCCCCATGTGGGGAGACTTTAATTGTCAGTTCTGAATTAGAAAGTGTTTTCATATCATATATCATTTTGTTATTTTCTCATATAGTGTGGCATCTCTCCGGGTATTTCCATCGAAATCTCCACCAGGCCACCGACCACTCCGTCCTGCTTCCATGCCGTCTGATAAATCATTTTCCTGACACCGTTCTTCTCAATGGTGTAGGCATTCACTCCCCCCGTCTCCAGCAGTTCGCGTATCTTGGCTTGCGATTGCGGGTTGTGGCAATCAAAGAGATTCTTGCCTATCAGGTCACCGTGTTTGGCAAACGTACGGCATGCTTTCTCGTTCATATATAGGATGATTCCCTTTGTGTCGCATACAGTTACGGCACAGTTCATTTCATTGGCCCATTCGTACATAATTCTTTATTTTTAATTGGCTATTTTCTATGCACTTGAAATACATTTACAGAAAACTCTTCAAAGTCAAATGTCCTTTTCTCTATCGAATTATTATTGCATTAATCCTCCTTCTATGAAGAAAACGACTTCATTCAATCGTTCTTTATTCGATTCTTCATCTTTGAAAATAGCTGGAGTGAAGATTATCCTATCTTGAATCAGATTATCTACCAAATCCCACATGACTTCATGGTACAGCATCACCATTGCCACTTTTTCATTGTCAATACCATATTGGCTTGCTAAGGAGCCACAATTATTCTTTAGTTCCGCACTGATAGAGTTTACCAATTTTTCAGTTATTTGATGAAAGCGGTCTTGCCGTTTCTTTATAATAGGAAATAATACATCTCCATTATCATCTACCAGCCCATAAGGTTTTAACTGAGAAACGAGTTTGGCATCTGTTACTTTTCCGAACTGTGCTATTTCATCAGCACAATGGTCCATAATGTCGTTGTCAGGAGCAATGCCGCTATTGATGTAAGTCAAAATCAAATTCTGTTCTCCGAAACCATTCGTACCGCATGCAAAGCCATTTCTTGATTCGTATAATACCCAGTAACAGCCACTCCAGCTTGTATAATTGTCAACATCCTCAAACAAGACTAACTTTGTCCACATTTTTCCATCCAGAAGGTATGAAAAAACAAGTGAGAGTACATTGTTCTTGAATCCCATTTCACTGATAGTTTGTGCCAATGATATAAAGTCTGCCTTTGTTTTGACATACATGGATTCAGCAATCTCCTTACTTAAGCTTCTTAGAGAATTGGTCTGTTCTTTGTCGAGAATGGGTATAGTAGCTTTCCATTTTCCTTTTGTTTTACTGACAAGTCCACCTACTTCCAATAACAATAATTGGCTATCAGAGCATTTAATACCCATTTCACGAAGTTCGGCTTGAGTACGTGGAGTCCGTAAATTGTATAGTATTTCCCAATTATTATCTGGCGTTACATAGTCTTCGGGCTGATGTCCGTTCACTGCAACAAACTGGGTTGCTTCCCATTCGCTATAAGGTCTTATCGATATTTGTGCTTTAATCATTGTGGTAACGGACAATAAGGTAAACAACAATAATAAGTCCGGATAATATTTCATATATCGCTTAATTTTAGTTTTGTTCATCATTCATGCACTTCTCTTATGTAACAAAGATAACGTTTTTTTCAATTCCTCTCTCAAACCTATAACAAAAAACTTCCCGACTACCAATAAAAAACTTCCTAACTACTAATAGTAAAGTTTGCAAGTATAGAGATAAAGAATTACCTTCGCCCTTGGTTTGTCTATCCCAAGCCTTGGGATAGAAATCCCCAACCTTGGCATACACATCCGCAACCTTGGGACAAACTCTGTAAGCCCCAATAAACAAACGAACCTCATAACAACGCTACCATCATGGCAGAATACAACATGCAGGAACTGAACCTGCCGGGAGAAGACGGCAAACGCATCCTCTACCCACGAATGAAACTATACGGGCAGGTGGACTTGGAAACCATCACCGAAAAGATAGCATACGCCTCATCCTTCACACGAGGAGACATCATCGGACTGATGCAAGCCATCACCGACGAAATAGCCTACCAAATGGGGCAAGGTTACTCCGTGAAGATTGACAACTTAGGAGTATTCACCCCTGCCCTCGGTCTGCGGCAAGACCGTGAACGGGAGACGGGCGAAGAAGGAGACACCAAGCGAAACGCCGTCAGCATCTGCCTGAAGGACATACATTTCAAGGTGGACAAAGAACTACTGTACCGTACCGCTCGCCATTGCCACCTGAAACGTTCCACCGACAAATTCCAACGCTCCTCACAAGTGTTTTCTCCGCAGGAACGGCTGGAACGGGCAAAAAAATACCTGGAAAAGAACAGCTTCATGACCCAAGCCGACTATTGCCAACTGACCGGCTTATTGAAGTCCGCCGCCTCCCGCGAGTTGCGCGAATGGATAGCCAATCCCGAATCGGGCATCGACTACAAAGGACGAGGAACACACAAGATTTATATTCTAAGGAAACCATAACCCACATCCATTGAAGTAACAAAAACAATGAAAATACTACATACCAGCGACTGGCACCTGGGACACACCCTCTACAACTACGACCGCACCGCCGAGCAGCAATCCTTCCTACGGCAACTCACCCGCATAGTAACCGAAGAGCAGCCCGACGCCATGGTGGTAAGCGGAGATATCTACCACTACTCCTCTCCCGCTGCCGCCACGCAGAAGATGTACACCGACGCCATGCTGAACATTCACCAAGCCTGCCCCGGAATGGCCATCGTAGTCACCGCCGGAAACCACGACAGCAGCTCGAAACTGGAGATAGACAGCAGCCTCTGGCAGCACTTCGGCTTGAACGTTGTGGGAAACATCGAACGTACAGCCGAGGAAGTGAATCTGAACAAGCATATCATCGAGATAAACAATGAAAAAAAGACAATAGGCTACGTCATTGCCGTGCCCCACGTCTATCCGCAAAACTTCCCCCTGCTGGACACTGAAACACCGCGCGACCAACGACAGGCACGCTTCTTCCAGGCACTGCTGGACGAAGTGAAGAAACGGAATACGGCACAGCTTCCCGTCGTCCTCATGGCCCATCTCTCCATTGAAGGCAGCGACCGTAGCGGGCACGATGAGAGTATTGGCGGAATAGAGTATGTTCCCCTCAGCGCTATGGGAGAAGGATACGACTACCTGGCACTCGGACACATCCATTGCCCTCAGGACATCAAAGGCAGTCATCACCACGCACGCTATTGCGGCACTCCCCTCCCCGTCAGCTTCGACGAAACCTATCCGCACTCCGTCTCCATCATCGAGTTGGAGAAAGGGGCAGAGCCACAAATCAGTACAAGGGAAATTGAAAATCCGATTCCGCTCGTCACACTTCCACATGACCCGACGCCTTTCGAAGACGCCTTGAAACTGCTGGAAGAATATCCGGAAGAGAAACCTGCATACCTCCGTCTGAATGTGCTGACAAAAGGCTACCTGCCCCCCGACTGCAACGAAAAAGCCTCGAATGCCGCCAAAGGCAAGGCATGCAAATATTGCTACATCAAGACGACCCGAGAGCGGCAGACCGACACTGACGAGAGCAAGCCTATCTCCATCCAAGAGATGCAGGAAATGTCTCCCCTGGAAATAGCCAGACTCTACTACCGCGAAACCGAAGGAGAAGAGATGGACCCAGAACTTTGCCAGCTGATGGAGACTGTCATGCAAAAAGTGAAAAGCAAGAACAACTCCTAATCATTTGTCCGGAACATGAAACTCCAGAAACTCACCATAAAGAACCTTGCCTCCATAGAAGATGCCGTCATCGACTTTGAGAACGGACCGCTAAGCGAGGAATCCCTTTTCCTTATCTGCGGCGAGACGGGTGCAGGGAAGACAACCATTCTCGACGCCATCTGCCTGGCACTCTACAACGAAACGCCCCGCATGGACCATGCCGAGAACGAAAAATACAAAGACCTGAACCAGACTTTCTCTGCCAAAAAGGAAGATGTTGCCATCAACGACAGCAGGCAACTGATGCGCCGTAACACCAGTGAAGCATGGACGGAGCTGGAGTTTACCGGCTCGAACGAAACGCCCTACACCGCCCGATGGTACGTGGCACGGGCACACCGCAAGATTTCAGGAGCCGTGCAAGATGTGCGCTGGACACTGGAAAACAAGAAAAGCGGCGCACAGCTCAACAAAAAGAATGAGATAAAGGCAGAAATACAAGCTGCAGTGGGGTTGACCTTCGAACAATTCTGCCGCACCACCATGCTGGCGCAAGGCGACTTCACCAAGTTCCTGCAAAGCAAGGAAAGCGAAAAATCGGATATTCTGGAAAAGCTGACCGGTACAAGTATCTACTCCGAAATAGGTGCCGAAATATATGCCGCCACCAAGGAAAGACGGACGGAATACGAAAACCAGAACCGGAAGCTGGAAGGCATCCACATCCTGGCAGAAGAAGAAATCTCCACAATCAAGGAAGCCATAGCCACGCAAAATGCCGGAGTCAAGGAAGCCAATGAGCAGAAAACCATCGCCCTCGCAAAAAGGGACTGGCTGAAGAAATACTCCGAACTCCTCCTCACCCGTGAACAGCAAAAGAAGATGTGGGAAGGGAAGCAAGCGCAACTGCAATCGGACGAATTCAAACAGAAAGAACTGCTGATTAAGGAATGGAACGCCACCGCCGATGCCCGCAACTGGCTCTCTACCTTGAAACAGCAGCAACAGCAACAACAACAGAACCATGCACAAGCCGGAATGTTAAGAGCATCCTTTGCCCGGCTGGACGGAGGAAGCAAGTGGCTATGCGGTTTCCTGAAAGAGCAAGAAGACAAGCTGCATCGTGCCGAGAAGTACTTGCAAGAGCATTCGCCCTTACTGCCCATGTTCGAGCAAAGCCAATCCATCATTACCGGCCTAAAATCCGCACTCGATGCCCAAACACGCATCGGCACCTACAACGCGCACCTTGAAAGACTTGCCGCGCAACAACCCGTAAAAGTCAAGGAGCGTACCGACAAGGAAGCTGCCCTCACCCGGAAAGAACAAGAGAACCATACATTGCAAAACGAAATAAACCTCCGGAACAAGCAGCTTGAAACCATGGACCGCCCTGCCCTGCAAGACAAGAAAAACAAACTCGATGCCGGACGGGAGAACCTGCTGCAAGCATTGAGCGCCTTGTCTTTACTGGCTGAAACGGAAAGGACACTGAACGAGGCAAAGGAAAACGAAAAGGCTTTGAACGCCAAAGTGGAGGCGTGCCAAAAGCAATACGTCCTCCTGCAAACGGCATTCGACAGCAGGAAAACAAGTTATGATGACATCCGCACCCTCTACGACAAGCAAAAGGAAGCCGTAGAAGAGTGGGCAAAGGAAACACGCTCCCGGCTTGTCGTCGGGGATACTTGCCCCGTGTGCGGACAAGAAATAAAATCGCTTTGCAAAGATGAAGATTTCCAGTCTGTCCTTGCTCCCATACGCACCTCCCTGGAAACAAAAGAGAAAGAATACAAGGAAACCGAGCAGGCATTGAACAACAACCGGACAGAATCCAATACCTACGGAACGCTGGCAGAGAATGCCCGTCAGTCCACAGCAAGAGCGCTCCGGAGCTACAACCTTGCCCACACTGACGCACAGGCCAAATGCGCCCAATGCAACGGCGTCGGCCTCTCCACAACCACCGGCGAAACCCTGAAGAAGCTACTGGAAGAGAACAAGCTGGAAGCAGACAAACTGAACGAAAAGCTCACGGAAGTTCAAATGCTCAGCACACAAATCATAGCTCTGCAACGGCAAAAGGACGAATGCCAGAAACATGTGGACGCTGCACGCCAAGCCTTCAACTCTGCCGACAGAGTGCTGAATGAGCTGAAAAACAGCATCGTCAATTACGAGTCGCTCACCGCCAACGAAAAGGAGAACATACGTGCCACCATGGACCGCGTCACTCCCCACATCCTCTGGGAAGGATGGAACACGGAATGGGAGAACTCCCCCCTCTCCTTCATTGACCGCCTGACACAAGCTACGCGCAACTACCAGCTGGCGCAGGAAAAACAAAGAGAACTGAAATCCACCATTGCCCTTATCCACAAAGAGCTGGAAGGGATAAACATCAACAAGGAAAGCATCGATGCCGCATTCCCCGACTGGCGCAACGCACCTGCAGCAACACAGGAAATAGAAATCAAGGACCTGGGGATTGCCTGGAATAATCTGAATACACAAGCAAGCGGACTGAAACAAAGCATATCCTCCACCGCAGAACAAATGGCAAGGCTGCAAAAGGATTTAACCGGGTTCTATGCCGCCAACCCCACTCTCGACGAGGAGCGTATCACCGTCCTATCCGCTTGGTCCGGCTCCCGGATAGAAGCATTGCGTGCCTCATTGCAGACACTTAAAGAGGAAGAAGTAGCTGCATCGACCGCCTTTCATCTGGCCACCGGACAAGTGGAAGAGCACATCGGCCGGAAGCCCGAAATAGAAGAAAACGAAAACCTCGAAACCCTGGATGCACTCATCGCGAATCTCGAAGAAAAGATAACCGTCGGCAACCAATCCATCGGCCAACAGAAGTTACGCCTGGAAGAAAACACCCGTAACATCGACCGGATAAAGGAAGAAAAGGAACGTGCCGACCGGTTACGCGAAGAGTATCTGAAGTGGGACCGCCTCTGCCGTCACTTCGGTGACGAACGGGGAAAGAACTTCCGCAACATAGCCCAGAGCTTCGTCTTGAAAGAACTGCTGGCAGGCGCCAATTTCTATCTGCAACGCTTGACCGACCGCTACGAACTGGAATGCCAGGCCGGTTCGCTCACCATCCTGCTGCGCGACTTCCATCAAGGAGGTGCGGCACGTCCGGCATGCACCTTATCGGGCGGCGAAAGCTTCCTGGTATCTCTGTCGCTTGCCCTCGGGCTTTCTTCCCTCAGCCGCCAAAGCCTCTCGGTAGACACACTGTTCATCGACGAAGGTTTCGGCACACTGAGCAGCGACTACCTGAACACCGTGATGGACACATTGGAAAAACTGCACCGGATGGGTGGCAAGAAGGTAGGCATCATCAGCCACGTGGAAGGACTGAAAGAGCGTATAAAGACCCAGATACAAGTACGGAGAATAGACAGTTCAAGAAGCGAAATAGAAGTAGTGAATACCCTCTAAGCCGGCATCGGGATAAAGAAAACGAATGTTTTTTCGGCTCTTGATAGTACAAGCACCTGCATTATTGTGTATTTTTGCAGTCTCATAAAAAAGAAAAGACAATGAAAAAGTTCATGAAAGGAGTCCGGTTTACTCCTAAAAACTATTCCGACGAAGTAGAAGCCAAAATTCAACATTATAAGAAAGAAGGATATAAACTGCCGATGCGAAGCGCACTCCGTACCGAGGAACAGTTGGCCGGTATCCGCGCAAGCGCCAAAATCAACACGGCCCTGCTGGATTATCTCTCCGAGAACATTCGCGAAGGCATGTCCACAGCCGAAATTGACCATATGGTGTATTGCTTCACCACAGACCACGACGCCATCCCCGCCCCCTTCATGTACGAAGGCTTCCCCAAAAGTGTGTGCACCAGCATCAACGATGTAGTGTGCCACGGCATTCCCAGCACCAAGGAATTCTTGAAAAGCGGTGACATTGTAAATGTCGATGTATCCACCATTTACAAAGGTTACTTTGCCGACGCATCACGCATGTTCATGATTGGCGAAGTCAGCCCCGACATACAGAGGCTGGTGCAAGTCACCAAAGAATGCCGTGACATAGGCATACAGACCGCACAGCCCTGGGCACGCCTCGGTGACGTAGGCGCCGCCATCCAGGAGCATGCGGAAAAGAACGGATACAGCGTGGTACGCGACCTCTGCGGACACGGCTGCGGCGTCAAGTTCCACGAAGAACCGGATGTGGAACACTTCGGTAAACGTGGTACGGGCATGCTGATAGTACCCGGCATGACGTTCACCATCGAGCCGATGATTAACATGGGAAGCTACGAAGTCTTTATCGACGAAGCCGACGGATGGACCGTCTGCACAGACGACGGACTGCCTTCTGCCCAATGGGAAAGCCAAATCCTGATTACTGAAGACGGAAACGAAATATTGACACAATAAGGCGGACACTTCAAAACATCTATGGAAATATTATTACTGATTATAGGGATAATCATTGGAACCGTAGTCGGCTATCTGGCGGCAGACCGCAAGTCAGCCGCACTGAGGGCGGAAATCAGCGGGACAAAGAAGGAAATAGAATTATTGAAGCTGCAGAAGGAAGAAGCCGAAGCGTTGCACAAGCGCATGAACACCGAGTTCGAGAATCTCTCCAACCGTATCTTCCAGAGCAAAGCCGAAGACTTTACCAGGCTGAATGCCGAACACCTGGGCAATCTGCTCCGTCCGCTGGGCGATAACCTGAAGGACTTCCGCCAAAAGGTGGAACAAGTATACAGCACCGAAGCCAAAGAACGTTTCTCGCTGGGTGAACGCATCAAGGAACTGGTGGAGCTGAACAACCGCCTCAGCGAAGATGCCAACAACCTGACTCGTGCCTTGAAAGGAGACTCCAAGATGCAAGGCAACTGGGGCGAAATGATTCTGGAACGTCTGTTGCAAGCCTCCGGACTGATTGAAGGCGAACACTACTTCCGCCAGGAGTTTCTAAAAGACGAACGGGGCGAAGCCATCATCAACGAGGAAAGCGGGCAGAAGATGCAGCCCGACATCATCGTGAAATACCCCGACGAACGGGAAATGATTATCGACTCCAAAGTGTCGCTGACTGCCTATGCTGCCTACACCTCTGCCGAAAGCAAGGAGGAGCAGGCACACTTCCTGAAAGCACACCTGCAATCTGTCCGCTCCCACATCGACGAGCTCAGCCATAAAGACTACTCGCATTACGACGCCCAATCACCGGATTTCGTTATGATGTTCATCCCCACCGAAGGTGCCTACCTCCTCGCCATCCAAAGCGATGCCCACCTCTGGGAATATGCCTACAACAAAAAGGTGGTACTAATGAGCCCCACCAACCTGATTAGCGCCCTGCGCCTCTCGCTCGACCTTTGGAAGAAGGAGAACCAGGTAAAGAATGTGCAGGCCATCATCAAGCGCGGCACCATCTTATATGAAAAAATCGCAGGCTTTACCGACACCTTCCTCGGTATCGGCGACCGGCTGGCCAGCCTGCAAAGGGATTACGATAAAGCCTTCAAACAGCTCTCGGACGGTAACGGCAGTGTAGTACGCCAGGCCGAAATGCTGAAAGGCATGAGCCTCACTCCCAAGAAACGCATTTCTCCAAGATTGCTGCCCAAAGATACCATTCAAGAAGAAACAGAAGAGGAAAACGATAACATTCAATAAAACATCCAACATGAAAACTCAGAAAGACCGCATTCTCCTTCACCAAGAACCATTCATACGAGGTCTGTGTCAACAGGAATTACCACCGGAGAAATAACAGCCATTCTGGCAAATGCACTGATTCATATCAAGGAATAAAGAAAAAGCGACGAAGAATCCACTCCACTTTCTTTCAATAGAGAGGAAATGCCCCGAACAAAAAACTCCGGCAAAGCCCTGAAGGCCAAGCCGGAGTTTTTTTATCTCAAGACGGACAAGGAAGATTATCCACCGAAGTTATCGAACATCAGGTTCTGAGCCGGAACGCCGAGGTCGTCGAGCATCTTCTCAACAGCCTTCGACATCGGGCCGGGACCACACATGTAGTATTCGATGTCTTCGGGAGCTTCGTGGTCTTTCAAGTAAGTCTCGTAAATTACGTTGTGTACGAAGCCCGGAGTGTACTTCACGCCCGCTGCATCGGCTGCCGGATCGGGACGGTCCAGTGCAAGATGGAACTTGAAGTTGGGGAAATCCTTTTCAATCTGCAGGAAGTCTTCCAGATAGAACACTTCATTCAATGCACGTGCACCGTAGAAGTAATTCATCACGCGGTCTGTAGTGTGCAGCGTCTTCGTCATGTGCATAATCTGTGCACGCAACGGAGCCATACCGGCACCGCCGCCGACCCACATCATCTCCTTCTTGGAGTCGAATATCGGATGGAAGTCTCCGTAAGGGCCACTCATGGTTACCTTATCACCCGGTTTCAGGGTAAAGATATAAGAAGAAGCGATACCCGGCATTACATCCATGAAGCCCGGGCCCTGGTCTTTCGGCTTGAACGGAGGCGTGGCGATACGTACCGTCAGCATAATGCGGTCGCCTTCGGCAGGATAGTTGGCCATAGAATAGGCACGGATGGTTTCTTCGTCATTGCGGCACTTCAAGCCCAGCAGACCGAATTTCTCCCATGCAGGCAGATACTCATCACCGATAAGGCTCTTGTCGATGTCCTTATCATAATCCATCGAATATTTAGGAATCTTAATCTGCGCATAAGAACCCGGAACGAAATCCATGTGCTCGCCTTTGGGCAATGCAACGATGAACTCTTTGATGAACGTAGCCACATTCTTGTTGGAGATAACCTCGCACTCCCACTCTTTTACGCCCAGTACGCTTTCGGGAACCTTGATGGCCATATCGCCTTTCACTTTCACCTGGCAACCCAGACGCCAGTGATCTTGTATTTGCTTACGGCTGAAGTGCGGAGTCTCAGAAGGCAAGATTTCACCCCCACCTTCCATTACCTGGCATTTGCACTGTCCGCAGGAACCTTTACCACCACAAGCGGAGGAAAGGAACACACCGTTTACAGACAGCGTATTCAGCAATGTAGAACCGGAAGCTACGTCCAGTTCCTTGTCGCCATTGATAGTCAGTTTTACATTACCCGAAGGCACCAAGAAATTCTTGGCAACCAGCAGGATAACAACAAGCAGGATGACAACCACGAGGAATACTCCAATGCTTGCTAATATCATATTCATATCCATTGTTTTATTCCTTTCTTTTAGATGTTCAAACCAGAGAAACACATAAATGCTATTGCCATCAGACCTACAGTGATAAACGTGATGCCCAGTCCTTTCAGTGGAGCTGGAACGTCAGAATAGGCCATTTTCTCACGGATGGCAGCCAAGCCTACGATAGCCAGCAACCAACCGATACCGGAGCCCAACGCATAAGAGACAGCATCAGCAATGCCACCGATGAATTTCGGGTCGCTCTCACCCAGCGTGATGCGCTGCTGCATGAAAAGGGAAGCACCCATGATGGCACAGTTTACAGCAATCAGCGGCAGGAAGATACCCAGTGAAGCATACAGCGAAGGGCTGAAACGCTCTACAATCATTTCCACCAACTGAACGATAGCTGCGATTACAGCAATGAAAAGAATAAAGCTCAGGAAGCTGAGGTCAACGCCTTCAATGATTGCGTTGGCAGCCAGCACCTTGGTCTGCAATAAATAGTTGACCGGAAGCGTAACCACCAACACGAAAGTTACGGCGATACCCAGTCCTACGGCAGTCTTCACATTCTTCGATACGGCAAGGTAAGAACACATACCGAGGAAGAACGCGAATATCATGTTGTCCACAAAGATAGAGCGGACGAATAAACTTATTAAATGTTCCATATCTCTTCGATAAATTAAGAATTAAAGAATTAAAGAATTAAAGCAATGAGAACTTGTACTGCAACAGAGCAGCCCATTTTTCATTCTTTCATTTTTCATTCTTCATTTATTTATTACTGCTTTTCCTGCAATTCTTTGTGACGTGCACGCTGATACCAGATGATGCAAGCGCAGAGAATCAACGCCATTGGCGGCATCAGCATCAAGCCGTTGTTCACATAGCCCAACTTCTGCAGAGGTTCATAGTTCAAGATGTTGAAACCGAGCAGCGTTCCCGAACCCAGAAGCTCGCGGAAGAAGGCTACGATTACCAGAATCTTGGCATATCCCAAACCATTACCCACACCGTCAAGGAAAGATTCCCAGGGACCGTTCTGCATGGCAAATGCTTCCAAACGTCCCATGAGGATACAGTTTGTGATGATCAACCCAACGAACACGGATAATTGTTTACTTACCTCGTATGCGAACGCCTTCAGTATTTGGTCCACCATGATTACCAAAGCGGCAACCACGACCAGTTGCACGATGATACGTATGCGTGTCGGGATTGTATTTCTCAGTAGCGAAAGAATCACGTTAGAGAATGCCGTTACGGCTGTAACCGAAAGAGCCATCACGATGGCGGGTTCTAATTTTGCAGTTACGGCAAGAGCAGAACATATACCCAATATCTGTACCAGAACAGGGTTATTTTTGCTCAAGGGGCCGAGTAACAAGCCTCGGTTCTTAGCTGAAAATAATGTTTCTTTATCGCTCATTATTGTATTTGTTTTAAGAATTGTTCGTAACATTTTAAGTAGTCGCCAATCATGGTTTCAACACCTTTTGAAGTGATTGTTCCTCCTGAGATT
>ERZ507065.1010-NODE-1010-length-13600-cov-3.731266_pt1 | contig 13600 bp, 14 predicted proteins | sample MGYA00513785_ERZ507065 | MGnify/ENA metagenome assembly ERZ507065
TCGCCGGCGGCAAACATGATGCCGAATACCCCCGCGCAGGCGGCGTAGATGCCGTAGTTGCTGCACTCGTCCTTCAACCGTCCCGCCTCCAGCTCCTCCGGCGTCAGGTTCTCCTTGAGCGCGCCGGAGAGGAGGTCCACCGCCCGCCCCACGGCCAGCTCCACCAGGCCCCTGGCCTCCGGGCCGTCCAGATCGGTGGACAGTACCCGGGCGGCCACCGCCTGCTTCACCCGCTCCAGGCCGGGCAGGCAGGAGCGGTAGTTCTCCCACTGGGCCATCTGCTCCAGGTGCCGCTCCACGATCTCCGCGGCGGCGGCGGGCACCTCCCGCCGTGTGTCCACCCCTAGGGAGTCCACGTTGTAGAGGGTCACGCCGGGCAGCTCCCCCACGGCGGGCTCGATGTCCCGGGGGATAGCCAGGTCGGCCAGCAGGCGGGGGTGATCCTCCACCGCCGCCAGCTCCCGGGCGGAGATAGTGTAGTGGGGGCTGGTGGTGGCGGAGAGGAGCAGGTCCACCCCCTTCATGGCGGCGTAGCGCTCCTCATAGGGGGCCACGGCGCACCCGGCGGGCACCACGGTCTCCCCGTGGCGGTAGGTGCGCAGGGTGACGGTGACGGCGCACCCCAGCCGGTGGAGCAGAGCGGCGGACAGGCGGCCCATCTCCCCGTTGCCGATGACCAGGGCCCGCTTGCCCTCCAGGCCCCCTGCGTCCCGCGCCAGCCGCTCCACCGCGCTCTGGGCCGCGGAGCGGGGCACTCCGGTGAGGGGCACCTTGGTCTTGATCTCCTTGCCTGCGGCGGCGGCGTTGCGGAACAGGATCTCCAGCACCCCGTCTGCCGTGCCGGCCTCCCGGGCGGCGGCCGCCGCCCCCTTCACCTGGGTGAGGATCTGATCCTCCCCCCAGATCTGGGAGCGCAGGCCGCCGGCCACCTCCATCAGGTGCCGGGCGGCCTCCTCCCCCGTGCGGGTGACGAAGGCCCCGGCGAAGGGGGCGTAGGGCAGCCCCGCCGCCGCGCACAGCAGCGCCCCCGGCTCCGGCTCCGCCCCGGAGGCGCAGGAGAGGTAGAGCTCCGTGCGGTTGCAGGTGGACAGGAGCACGCAGCCCTCCACCCCCTCCGCCGCCCGGAGCAGCCGGTCCAGCTCCACCACCCGGCTCCGGGTGAAGGAGAGGGCTTCCCGCAGACCGATGGGGGCCTTCCGCCAGTCCAGGCCGGTCATACGGATGTTCAAGCCTCTTCCCCCTTCTTCACCAGCACCACGGAGAAGTAGCCGCTGCCATCGGTCAGCTCGGCGAAGCGGGGGTAGACCGCCTCCCCCTCCATGCCGCAGTTGGCCACCATGGACGCCCGCTCCAGCAGGCCCTTCTCCGCCAGCTTCTCCTTCAGCGCGCCGATCTCCCGGCCCGCCTTCATGAACACCAGGTTGGCGTCCACGTCCAGGCAGTCGTCCACGTCCTTGTGGGAGGCGGGGACAATGAGCAGCCGCTCCGATTTCTCGCACAGGGCGGCGCCCAGCCGGGCCGCCACCGCGCAGAAGGAGGGCACGCCGGGGATGATCTCCGCTTCATACCCCCGGGCCACCACCTTGCGGTGGAGGTAGAGGTAGGTGGAGTAGACGGTGGGATCGCCCAAGGTGAGGAAGGCCACGTCCTTCCCCCCGTCCAGCAGGGCGCACACCCGGTCGGCGTTGGCCTCATAGGCCGCGTCCAGGGCGGCCTCGTCCCGCACCATGGGGGCGTCGCAGAGGAGAATCTCCTTCCCCTCGGCCAGCTCTCCGGCGATGGTCAGCGCGGTCTTCTCCCCGCTGCCCTTGTCAGGCACCGCCAGCACCGCCGCCTGGGCGATGATCCGCTGGGCCTTGCGGGTAATCAGTTCCGGATCGCCGGGGCCCACCCCGACGCCGTACAGAATGCCTCGTTTCACAATAACTCCTCCTGTTTCAACAATCGCAGCAGTTCCCGCCGGGCCGCCCCAATGGTGCCCACCGGGGTCACGTCCAGGCCGTCCCGGTCGCGGAGAATCGCCATCAGATGGGCGATGCGGGGCAGGCGCAGGTGGTTGGCCCGCAGCAGCTCCGCCTTGGTGAACAGCTCCTCCGGCGTTCCCTGGGCCAGCACGCTTCCCCCGCCCAGCAGGTAGGCGTAGTCGCAGCACAGGGGCACCACGTCCATGTCGTGGGTGGCCATGAGAATGGTCATGCCCTGGCTGTCCCGCAGGCTGGTCAGCAGCTCCAACAGATCGCTCACCCCCTGGGGATCCAGTCCGGCGGTGGGCTCATCCAGAATCAGCGCCTCCGGCTCCATGACCAGCACGCCGGCGATGGCCACCCGCTTCTTCTGACCGAAGGAGTGCGCGTGGGTGGGCTTGTCCCGCAGGTGGGACACCCCCGTGCGCTCCATGGCTGCCTCCACCCGGCGGCGCACCTCCGCCTCGGGCAGGCCCAGGTTGACCGCACCGAAGGAGATATCCCGGTACACGTCGGCGGAGAAGAGCTGGTCGTCCGGATCCTGGAAGACAATGCCCACCCGGCGGCGCAGCTCGGTCAGCCCCTTCCGATCCCGCTTCACCGGCACGCCGTCCAGCAGAATCTCCCCGTCGGACGGCTGGAGCACGCCGTTCAGGTTCAGAAACAGGGTGGACTTGCCCGCCCCGTTGGCCCCCAGAATGCCCGTGATCTTTCCCCGTTCGGCCCGGAGGTTAATGCCCTTCAGCGCCGCCGTGCCGTCCTCATAAATATAGCGCAGCTCTCTGGCCTCAATCGCGGCCTCCATCATCCCATCACCCTCCTCTCGAAATACCATGCCGCCAGCTGAACCGCCGCCACCGCCGCCGTCAGCGGGTAGAGCCACGCCCCCCGCGCATAGTCGCCGGACAGGGTGACCAGGCTTCCGCTGTAGCCGCGGGACTCCAGGGCGGTATACACCCGATCCGCCTTCCGCCACGCCCGGAGAAACACCATGGAGGCCAGGGTGCCCAGGGAGGACAGGGAGCGGCGCAGCCCCTGATAGCCCAGCCGGGACTCCTGGGCCAGGCGGATGCGGGAGGCGGTCTCGGTCAGGACAAAGATAAAGCGGTAGATCAGTTCCATCAGCTCCACCATCAGGTGGGGCACGTGCAGCCGCTCCAGCGCCATGGTCACATCGGTCATCGGGGTGTTCAGCGCCAGGAAGTACATGGCTCCCACCGCCCCCAGTGCCTTGCAGAACAGCCGCCCGGCCCGGAGCAGCGCCGCCCCGTCAAAGCCCCACAGCCGCTCCCCCACCGGCACGGCCAGCAGCACCGGCGCGCCCTGGGGGTAGCTGTTGATCAGGATCGTCACGCATCCGACGGCCAGGAAGGCCATCGGGATGCACAGAAAGCGCAGGAAGACGCGGGGGCGGAGTCCGCCCAGGGCGGTAACCAGCCCCCACATCCCCAGCAGGGTGACCAGGCCGACCGTTACGCTGTCGCAGAGCAGGCAGAGCACCAGCGCCGAGCCGGTCAGAAGCAGCTTCGGCATGGGGGAGATTCGCCGCAGCCGCGATTGATAGGCGTAGCGGTCGGTTCCCATCAGCCCTGATCCCTCTTTTCCGGCTTTTTGGTGATGCGGCCCAGGACGAAGCCCACCACGCCCGCGCCGATGGCGGCCTGGAGGGCGAAGAGGAGGGACTCCACCTCGCCGCTGGCCGGCTCCAGAATCGGCTCAAACCAGGGCTCATAGTCGGGCTGAAGCTCCAGGATCACCTCCTCCGCCTGGCCGTCCGCGCCGCCGAACTCGGCGTTGGGCAGCAGCCACAGCGGCAGCGCCGCCAGCAGCACCACCAGCACGATCAGGATCAGATTTTTCTGCCATACTTTCATTCCGGTTCCCTCCTTACAGCACGCACAGGGCGTGGAGCTCTTCCCGGCTGTACTTCTCCAGCACGTTGAACACCACCACGGTCAGCAGGCCCTCGGCGATGGCCAGGGGGATCTGCGTGACGGCAAACACCATCAGGAATTTCCCAATGCCGCCGTTGACCACGCCCAACTGCACCGAGGTCACCACATAGGTGAACAGGTCGCCCAGCGCGGCCGCGGCGAAGACCGCCACCGCCGCCGGGGCGTTTGCCTTGCGCAGCAGCTTGTAGACCGCCCAGGACACGATGGGGCCGGCGATGGCCATGGAAAAGGTGTTGGCCCCCAGGGTGGTCAGGCCGCCATGGGCCAGCAACAGGGCCTGGAACAGCAAAACGATCAGCCCCAGCACCGCCATGGTCATGGGCCCGAACAGGATGGCGCCCAGCCCCACGCCGGTGGGGTGGGAGCAGGAGCCGGTTATGGAGGGGATTTTCAGCGCGGAGAGCACAAAGGCGAACGCTCCGCACATCGCCAACAGGATTTTGGCCTTGGGGGCCTGGGCGACCTTCTTCTGGATGGAGAGGAAGCCCGCCACCACAAAGGGGACGCATACCACGCCCCAGCCGGCGGCCCAGCCCACCGGCAGGTAGCCCTCGGCAATGTGCATGGCCGAGGCGCTCATGGTGAGCACGCCCAGCAGGCCGACGAGCACCGCCGCCGTGCGCAGAAGCCGTGTGTTTCGTTGATTCATCATGTGTTTCATCCTTTCCTATCGCTCGTAGGTGGCTGTGAATTCGGAGCCGGCACGGTTTTCCGGCTTGAGCGTCTCCGCCGCTGCGCGCCTTCCCGGGTCGCCCCAGTGGCCCGTGCGCACCGGCTGTTCTCTTACGGCAGCGGGACTGCGCGGGATTTGCACCCGTCTTCCCGTTTCCGGCCCCCGGATCTATATCAACAGGCTTCCGCCTGGAGCTGCTCCGCCTGCCGGGCGTGCTCCACAAACAGCGCCCGCACCGCCGGGTGCTCCCCCAGGCCGGTGAGCACGCAGACCGTCTCGTAGCCCTCGGCCTCCAGACGCCGCCGCCAGGAGTCCTCCTCGTCCCCCGCCAGATCGTTCTTGGCGTGATCCCCCGCCACGGTCATCAGGGGACGCAGCTCCACCCTCCGCACCTGGGGCCGCTCCTTCAGACGGCGCAGGGCCTCCCCAAAGCCGGGGTAGCCCTCCACCGTGCCGATCACCACGTCCTTCCGCCCCAGATCGTGGAAGGCGTACTCCATCAGGGCATAGGCCGAATTGGCCTGGTGCTCCGAGCCGTGGCCCATATAGAGCACGGCGGTGTCCGCCCGCTGGGCGGGCAGCGCCTCCATCAGGGCGCGGCCCAGGGCCGCGTAGTCCTCCGCCGCCGTCAGCAGGGGGCGGCCGAAGGACATGCGGGCAAAGCGGGTGCGGTACGGCTCCGCCTGGGCCAGCAGCTTGTGGTACTCCTCCCCGTTCATCACGTGGGTGGGCTGCACCACCACGTCGGTACAGCCCTCGGCCAGCAGGCGCTCCAGCGCCTGGGGCACGTTGTCGATGTGGGTGCCCTCCCCCGCCAGCTTGCGGAGGATCATGCCGCTGGTAAAGGCCCGGCGCACCGTCCGCTCCGGGAAGGCCGCGGCCAGCTCGGCCTCAATGGCCGCGATGTTTTTCTCCAGGGTGTCCCGGTGGCTGGTGCCGAAGGACACCGCCAGAACCGCTCTCTCTGTCATCGTGCGTCCCTCCCGTTATTCCCGCGCGTTGTTGCTGGCCTGATAGAGCATGGCGTTGCAGATGGCGGCGGCCACGTTGCTGCCGCCCTTCCGCCCCCGGGCCACGATATAGGGTACGTCCAGGGTGAGCAGCAGCTCCTTGCTCTCCACCACGTTGACAAAGCCCACCGGCACGCCGATGACCAGGGCGGGCTTGAGCTCCCCCGCGTCGATCAGCTCGCAGGCCCGCACCAGGGCGGTGGGGGCGTTGCCGATGGCCAGCACCAGCGGCCCCTCCAGCCGGGCGGCCCGCTCCATGGACACGGTGGCCCGGGTCTCCCCCCGCGCCTTGGCCTCCGCGGCCACGTCCGGGTCGGACATGAAGCACACCGCCCGGCCGCCGAATTTCTCCAGCACCCGCTTGTTCACCCCGGAGAAGGCCATCTGGGTGTCAGTCACGATGGTGCAGCCCTGCCGTATGGCCGCGATGCCCGCCTCCACCGCCCCGGCGGAAAAGACCAGATTGTCGGCGTACTCAAAGTCCGCGGTGGTGTGGATCACCCGCTTGACCACGGGCAGCTGCTCCGCCGGGAACCCCCGCTCCCCCAGCTCCTGGCCGATGAGCTCCATGCTCCGGGCCTCAATGTCCGCGGGGGCCACCCGCTGCAATTCGATGTGTTTCATGTCTCTATTCCTCCCCGTTGAGAATCCGGTAAATGCGTTTCATATCCAGGCTGGCCCGCAGGCCGGCCGCCAGCTTGTCGTACTGCTGCTGGGCGTACGCCTGCCAGTCCACGCTGGCCGCGCCCGGCTCCAGCCCCTTGGCCTCCAGCAGGGCGTTCACCAGGGCGGCGGCCGCCTCCGCCTTGTCGAAAATGCCGTGGACGTAGCAGCCCCACACGTTGCCCGCGCTGAGGCCGTCGGAGCGCCGCTCCCCGGTCTGGGTGGTGAACTCCGCCAGGGGGGCCGCCCCGCTCTCGGTGCGGCCCATGTGGATCTCGTAGCCCTCGAAGGCCACGCCGGCCAGGGAGCGGAAGAGCCCCTCCGGGGCGCGGAAGGCCCCCGTCACCCGGGTGCGGGTCTTCTCCCCCTGGAACACCGTGTCGGCTGGGAGCAGGCCCAGGCCCCGGAGGGAGCCGCCCCCCTCCACCCCGTCGGGGTCGGAGACGGTGTTCCCCAGCATCTGATAGCCGCCACAGATGCCGATCACCGCTCCGCCGGCCGAGGCGTGCTTGAGCACGGCAGCCTCCATGCCGCTCTCCCGCAGCCAGCGCAGATCGTCCATGGTGTTCTTGGTGCCGGGGAGAACCACCAGATCGGGGTGCCCCAGCTCCCGGGGATTGCGGATGTAGCGGAGGGTGACCTCCTCCATCCGCTCCAGGGGGTTGAAGTCGGTGAAGTTGGACAGGCGGGGCAGGCGCACCACCGCAATGTCCACCAGGCCCACCCTTCCCCTTCCGCTCAGGCGGTGGGAGAGGGAGTCCTCGTCGTCCACATCCACGTCCAGCATGGGGACAACTCCCAGCACCGGCTTGCCGGAAAGCCGCTCCAGCTCCCCCAGGCCGGGGCGGAGGATATCCACATCCCCCCGGAATTTGTTGATAATCAGACCCTTGATCCTCGCCTGCTCGTCCGGCTCCAGCAGCTTCACCGTGCCGTAGAGGGAGGCGAACACGCCCCCCCGGTCGATGTCGCCGCACAGAAGCACCGGGGCGTGGGCCCGGCGGGCCATGCCCATGTTCACAATGTCGTCCTGCCGCAGGTTGATCTCCGCCGGGCTGCCCGCCCCCTCGATGACGATGATGTCGTACTCCGCCGCCAGGGACTCGTAGGCCGCCATCACCTCGGGGATGAGGCTCTTGCGGTAGCGGAAGTACTCTCCCGCCGGCATGGTGCCCCGGGGCACGCCGTTGACGATCACCTGAGAGCCCACATGGCTGGTGGGCTTGAGCAGGATGGGGTTCATCCGCACGTCGGGGGCCACCCCCGCCGCCTCGGCCTGCACCACCTGAGCCCGGCCCATCTCGAAGCCGTCGGGGGTGATGGCGGAGTTGAGGGCCATGTTCTGGGATTTGAAGGGGGCCACCTTATAGCCGTCCTGGGCAAAGATGCGGCACAGCCCCGCCGCCAGCAGGGACTTGCCCGCGTTGGAGGCGGTTCCCTGGATCATAATCGCGTTGGCCATCACAGCACTTCCTTTAAGGCGGCCAGCAGCCGCCGGTTTTGTTCCGCCTGTCCCACGCACACCCGGTACCAGTCGTTCCCCAGGCCGTGGTAGTTGGCGCAGGAGCGGATGAGCACGCCCCGCGTGAGCGTCCGGTCCTTCAAATCGGCCGCGCCCGCCGCCCGGAACAGCAGGTAGTTGGCCTGGCCGGGCACCACCTCCAGCCCCAGGGCGGCCAGGCCGTCCGACAGGGCGGGGCGCTCCGACGCCAGCAGGGCCCGGGCCTTCTCCGGCCAGTCGGGGCACTGCTCCAGGGCGGCCAGCCCCGCCGCCTGGGCGGGGGTGGAGACGCTCCAGGGCGGGCCGGCGGCGGCCATCCGCTCCAGAAGTCCGCCGTTGGCGGAGAGGGCGTAGCCCAGCCGCAGGCCCGCCATGGCGTAGCTCTTGGTGAAGGCCCGCAGGAGCAGCAGGTTGGGGTACTCCGCCAGACAGGGGGCCAGCCCCGGCCCCGCCCCGTCGGAGAGGGGCAAAAAGCACTCGTCCACCGCCAGCACCGCCCCAACGGCCCGGCATTGCTCCGCCGCCGCCCGCAGCAGCGCCCCGTCCACCAGCCGCCCGGTGGGGTTGTTGGGGGTGCAGAGGAAGACCAGCTCCACCCCCGGCGCGATGGCGTCCAAGAGCCCGCCGTCCACGTCAAAGCGGTTCTCCCGGCGCAGGGGGTGGCGTGTCACGGCGCACCCAGCCGCCGTCAGCGCCTCCTCGTACTCGGAGAAGGCCGGGGCGGTGACCAGCGCCCGCCGGGGCCGCAGGGCGTAGGCCAGCCGGAAGATCAGCTCCGCCGCCCCGCCGCCGCAGAGCACCTGCTCCGGCGCCACCCCGTCGTGGGCGGCGATGGCCGCCCGGAGGGCGCGGCACAGGGGGTCGGGGTAGCGGGCCGAGTCTGCGGCGGCGGCCGCGGCGGCCGCCTGCACCGCCGGGGGCATCCCCAGGGGGTTCAGGTTGGCCGAGCAGTCCAGCACGTCGCCGCCGAAGCGGGCCCGCGCCGTGAGCACGTCGCCGCCGTGGGTATATGGGGTCATGGTGATTCCCTTCTCTCTGGTCAGGATGGTGGACGGGTGGGGCGGCGGGCCGGTGTTACGGGAACAGCAGAATCAGCAGGGGCACGCCGCAGAAGAGCAGCAGGGCAAAAAAGGCGGTGGCGTAGAGAATCCGGCCCGCCCGCAGGATGTCCAGGGCCTCCACCGGCCGCTGATCGTCGCCGATGGTGGGTTTATCCACCAGCTGGCCGAAGTAGTAGTTGGGCCCCGCCAGCTGGAGCTGGAGCGCTCCGGCGCAGGCCGCCTCGGTGTGGGCGGAGTTGGGGGACTTGTGCCTCTTCCGGTCCCGCCGGAAGATCCGCCAGGCGTTCTTCCCGTCGTAACCCGCCGCCGCGCCGCCCAGGCACATGAGCACCCCGGCGATGCGGGCGGGGAGAAAGTTGAGCGCGTCGTCCAGCCGCGCCGCCGCCCGGCCGAAGTAGAGATAGCGGTCATTTTTGTAGCCCACCATGGAGTCCATGGTGTTGACCGCCTTGTAGAGCATACCCAGGGGCGCGCCGCCCAGGGCCAGGAAGATGAGGGGGGCGATCACCCCGTCGGAGGCGTTCTCCGCCACGGTCTCCACCGCCGCCCTGGCCACGCCGGCCTCGTCCAGCCGCTCGGTGTCCCGCCCCACAATCATGGACACGGCGTGCCGCGCGCCGGGCAGGTCTCCGGCCTTGAGGGCCTCGTACACCTTGTCGCTCTCGTCCCGCAGGGACTTGGCGGCCAGCAGCTGATAGCACAGCAGCGCCTCCGCCGCGAAAGCCAGCCAGGGGCTGAGCAGGCCGCACCCCCACAGCAACAGGGCGGTGAGGCCGGTTGGAATGGCGATGGTGAGCGCCACCAGCGCCGCGCCGCCGGCCAGCTCGCCGCCGGGGGACTTGGGAAAGAGCCGCCGCAGAAGCTTCTCCAGGGCGGCGATCAGCACACCGACGGCCCGCACCGGGTGGGGCGCCCAGTGGGGATCCCCCAGCAGGAGATCCAGGCAGAAGCCGGTCAGCAGGGCCAGCAGGTGGGATACCCCCCAGCTCATAGCCCCTTCTCCCCCCTGTACTCCTCCAGAATGGTCAGCTCCAGGGTGTCCGGATTCAGCTCCGCCCGGAAGCCGCCGCAGTTGGGACACATCCAGCCGTAGTAGTCCCGCTCCGGCCGGCCGTACTTGGCCAGCAGGGCCATGAGGGCCCCGCCGTGGGACACCACTCCCACCCGGCCAAAGCCCCGGCGGGCGGCATCGGCCGCCGTCTTTTCCAGGCCGATGGACACCCGGTCGGTGACCTGCTGGGCGCTCTCCCCCACCGGCATGGCGGCAAAGTTGGGCCTGTCCCCCATGCCCAGCCACGCCTGATAGAGGGGGTCGTCCTTCAGCTCCTCGTGGTTCTTGCCCTCAAAGGGGCCGAAATCGCTCTCCCGCAGCTCATCCACCACCGTCATCTCCACGCCGGGCCACAGCAGCTCGGCGGTGCGGCGGCAGCGCTGGAGGGGGCTGCGGTAGATGTGCTCCACCGCCGGCAGGGTGGCGCCCACCCGCCGGGCCAACTCCTCCCCCTGGGGGAGCAGCGGCACGTCCAGCGTGCCGATAAAGCGCCGTTCCAGGTTGCCCTGGGTGGTACCGTGGCGCATCAGAATCAGTTCCATGGGCCTTCTCCTTTCAATACCATGGGCAGGCCGCAGAAGATGCGCTCCACCCGCTCTGCCCGCTCCGCCAAGCGGCAGCAAAGCCGTCCCACCGCCTCCCGGCGCGCCCGCTGGGCCGGCTCCACCGGCACCACGCCGCAGCCCACCTCGTCGCAGATCAAAATCACGTCCGGGTTGGCCTCCAGCAGCGCCGCCTCGTCCAGCTCCGGCCAGTCCTCCAGCCCGGCAAAGACGGGCCGTGTCCGGGCCTCCTCCGGGGTGCGGGCCACCTGGGCGGGGCCGTACCCGGTCTTTTGCAGCACGTAGTCCAGCTTGCCCTGGCCCGCGCCGCCGATAATCAAAATCATAACAGCACCTCCAGCCTCTGCCCCACCGCGGCGCAGAGCACCATCCCCAGCTCGCACAGCTGGAGGAAGAACCCCGCCAGATCGCCGGTGACGCCGCCGAACTGCCGCCGGGCGGTCACCACATAGTAGACGCACGCCAGACCCGCTCCCGCCAGGGCGGCCAGACCCGTCCGCACATCCGCGGCCACCATGGCCCCTCCGGTGAGGACGGCCCACGCCGCCAGCACTCCCCGGGCCTTGACCGCGTCCATGGGGCCGGTGAAGGTGGCCAGCAGGCCGGTGCCCCGGGCGTTGGGGAGGGTGACGGCGAAGAGGCCGGAGAGGCTGCGGGAGAAGGCCGGCCCCAGGGCCAGCGCCAGGGCGGCCCCCCCCGCGGGCGCCGCCTCGCACCAGGCGGCGAAGAACACCAGCAGGTACAGCCCGCAGCAGATGATGGCGAAGGCCCCGGTGTGGGAGTCCTTCAGAATCTCCAGCTTCCGCTCCCGGCTCTGGTGGGAGGACAGGGCGTCGCAGGTGTCGCAGAAGCCGTCCAGATGGATGCCGCCGCTGAGGGCGATGGGGAGCAGCAGGGCCAGGGCCGCGGTAAAGACCACGCCGAACCCCAGCCAGCCGGCCAGGGCCAGCCATAGCCACAGCACCGCCCCGACGGCCAGCCCCACCAGCGGGAACCAGCACAGGGCCCAGGAGAGGGCCTTTTTCTCCCAGTCCACCCGGGGCATGGGGAACTTGGAGTACATGGCAAAGGCAATGATGAGGGATTTCACGGGTTTGCTCCTTTCCAGGCGATGGGGATGCCGCAGACCACCTCGTACACCCGGTCGGCCCGCTGGGCCACCGCCCGGTTCAGCCGGGCCAGCACGTCCAGGTAGGCCAGGGTCTCGGGGTCGTAGTCCATTCCGTCGGAGAACAGCTCGTTGGTGACCACCACCAGCAGGGCGGCCTGCTCCGCCGCCCGCTCCACGCCGGAGAGCACCCGGCCGAAGGCCCCCTCCCGCCCCTGGGGGCCGAAAAACTCGTTGGCGGTCAGGTTGGAGAGATCCTCCAGCAGGGCGGCGCATCCGGCCGGCAGGACGGCCCCGGCCAGGTTCACCGGGCACTCCACGGTGGCAAACCCCTTGCCCGCCCGCATCCGGCGGTGGCGCTCCACCCGGCGCTCGCTCTCGGCGTCCCACACCTGCATGGTGGCCAGGTAGGCCCGCGTCTCCAGGCCGGAGGCGGTGACCAGCCCCTCGGCAAATTCCGACTTCCCGCTGGCCGAGCCGCCGGAGACCAGTATCAGCATGGATGCACCTCCTTCGGCGGGGGCTTGCCCCGCCCTGCTGCCTCGCAGAGTTTCGCCCACTTGCGGCGAAATGAAATGAAAATCTATGTGAAGCCGCCGTATCTAGGGGATGCAATCCCCCTAGCCTAAGGGCTGGTAGGCCTCGATGTTGGTGTCCTCAAAGGTGGCCATCTCCCGGTAGACCGCCAGCCCCATATCCAGCAGGGGCATGACGGCCACGGCCCCAGTGCCCTCGCCCAGACGCATCCCGGCGTAGAGGAAGGGGCGCAGGCCCAATTCAGAGAGCACCAGCCGGCTGGCCGGCTCCTCCGACGCGTGGGAGCCCAGCATGTAGTCCTTACAGGCCGGGCACAGCCGGGCGGCCACCAGGGCGGCCACGGAGGAGATGAACCCGTCCACCAGCACCGGCGTATGGCACAGGGCGCCCCCTAGGAACACCCCGGCCAGCCCGGCGATATCCAGGCCGCCCACCTTGTGGAGCACGTCCAGCACGTCGGCGGGGTCGGGCCGGTTCACCGCCACGGCGGTCTCGATGGCGTGGATCTTCTTCTGCAGGCCCGCGTCGGACAGGCCGGCCCCCCGGCCGGTCATCACCACCGGCTCCTGGCCCAGCAGCACGGCGGCCACGGCGGAGGAGGTGGTGGTGTTGCCGATACCCATTTCCCCGGTGGCCAGCAGGTGCACGCCCCCGGCGCACAGCTCCCGGGCGGTCTCCACCCCGGTCAGGACGGCCTGCACGGCCTCCTCCCGGCTCATGGCGGGGCCCCGGGTCATGTCGGCGGTGCCCCGGCGGACGCACCGCTGCACGATGCGCGCCCCGGTGAGGGGGACGGCCGTACCGATGTCCACGGGCACCACCTCCGCCCCGGCGGAGCGGGCCATGGCGCACACGCTGGTGTCGCCGGTGGACATGTTCTCCGCCACGATGGCGGTGACCTCCTGGCCGGTCTGGGTGACCCCCTGGGCCACCACGCCGTTGTCGGCACACATGACCACCACCGCCCGCTTGGAAATGTCCACGTCGGCGCTGCCCGTCATGCCGGCGATGCGGATGACCGCCTCCTCCAGCGCCCCCAGGCTGCCCAGGGGCTTGGCGATGGAGTCCCACCGGGCCTTCGCCCGCTCCATGGCCGCCGTATCGGCGGGGGTAATTCCTGCAATCACCTGATCCAGTGTCATAGCGATGCCTCCTGTACATAGCGGCGGGGCGCCGCCACAAAATTGCGGGCCGCCGACGGCGCGGCCCAGAAGTGGAAGTGGGGAAAGCCGGCGTACAGCGTCGGGGTGTGGAACGCGCAGTCCCACCCCCGGCTGCTCTGGGGCTTGTCCGCCCGGAAGCCGCTCCCCGGCGCGTCGCTGTCCCAGTAGTGGAACTCGTGGGCGGGCAGGCGCGTCCCCGCCGGGCCCAGCAGGCCGTCCTTTTTCGCGGTGAGGGTCACATAGCCGAAGCGGCCCAGCTTGCCGGTGTTGGCCGCCCGGCCGGGGAGCGCCCCCGCCATGGGCCAGTCCCGGCCCTCTCCGTCGGAGAGCAGCCGGTTGAGGTAGAGGAAC
>ERZ507065.1012-NODE-1012-length-13586-cov-4.736161_pt1 | contig 13586 bp, 12 predicted proteins | sample MGYA00513785_ERZ507065 | MGnify/ENA metagenome assembly ERZ507065
GGAAGGCTATAAATATGTGGTCTGCAGCCGGCAAAAGGATGTGGCGGCATTGGGAAAAGATCTGAACCGGGAGCTGAACGGCAGGGGCGGAGGGAAGAATCCGATGATTCAGGGCTCTGTACAGGCTGAGAAAGCGGAAATAAGGGAGTTTTTTGAAAAAGTTTATTGACATCATTTTATCAAAATGCTATGATGAATTTCACGATAAGGGAGTAGTTAGCACTGAATGGTGTAGTGAAGTCAACATACTGATAAGAAGCTTATCTGGCTTTACTTTAAATAATGAGACTTATCTGCCGGGCGGCAGATAGGTCTTTTTTTTACGTCCGGCGGACATACGGGCACAGTCCATTGGGGGCTGTCTATTTTACAGGAGGAACGACAGATGAATTTGTGGGAATTGTTTGTAATTGCGGTGGGATTGTCCATGGACGCCTTTGCAGTGTCAATCTGCAAAGGGCTTTCCATGAAAAAGATGAGCTGGAAAAACGGCATTATCGCCGGATTATATTTCGGGGGCTTTCAGGCAGGCATGCCGCTGATTGGCTATGTGCTGGGGACACAGTTCAAGGTTCTGATTACGAGCATTGATCACTGGATCGCGTTCATCCTGCTTTGTCTCATCGGGCTGAATATGGTGAAGGAAGCGGTGGATTCCTTCCGCTCCGCCGGCTGCGGCTGTGAAAAGTGCGCCCAGGAGGAGCAGAATGATTCCTTTGATGTGAAAACTATGGTTCCCCTGGCAGTTGCCACCAGCATTGATGCGCTTGCCGTAGGCGTAACCTTTGCATTTCTGAGCGTGGATATCGTACCGGCGGTTTCCTTTATCCGATCCATTAGCTTTTTCCTCAGTGTGCTTGGCATTAAAATAGGAAATGTATTCGGCGCGAAATTCAAGGCCAAGGCAGAGCTGGCAGGCGGAATCATATTAATTCTCATGGGAACGAAGATTCTGCTGGAGCATCTGGGTATCCTTGCCTTCTAATATTACAGGACTTTAATATCACAGGATTTTAATATTACAGGACTTTGGCATTACAGGACCTTGATATTACAGGAAGTTCATCACTACCATAACGGCTCCCAGGCCGGTCAGTACTGCGCCGGTGGCCCGGTTCAGCGTTTTGGCGGAGGCCTTGTTGGCAAACAGGGCGGCCAGGCGTGCGCCCAGGAGTGTGAACAGAATACACAGAATCAGGGCAGGGATGTCGGGCATGCCGCCGATGGTAAAATGGGACAGCGCGCCGGTAAAGGCTGTAAAGGTCATGATAAAAACGCTGGTTCCCACAGCAGTTTTCAGCTCATAGCCAAGTACGCTGGTGAGGATGAGAAGCATCATCATGCCGCCGCCCGCGCCGATGAAGCCGCAGATCATGCCGATCATCGCGCCGCAGACGAGCGACTGCACCGCGCGCTTTTTCGCGTCCACCTGCGCCATCGTTTCCTTCGTGGTCATCACGGGGCGCAGGATGAATTTGACGCCCAGCAGGAACGTCATGAAGACGGAGAAGCCGCCCATCGTCGCCGAGGGGACGAGGCTTGCCGCGTAGCTGCCGATGACGTTGAAGAGCAGCACGCTCGCCATCATGATGAGGCCGTTTTTGATGTCGAGATTCTTGTTTTTGTGGTAGGTGTAGGCCGAGACGGCGCTCGCGAGCACATCGGACGAGAGCGCGATGCCCACGGCCATGTAGGGCTCAACGCCCAGAAAGGTGATCAGCATGGGGCTGATGACTGCGGCGGCGCTCATCCCGGCAAAGCCGGTGCCGAGCCCCGCGCCCATGCCCGCAAAAAATGTGACCAGAACGGTTGTCAGGATACTCATGGTTCGTTTGCTTCCAGAATTGCATCAAGATTGCTTTCGATCTCCGCGAGCGCCGCGGCGAAGGCTTCCCGCCGCGCTTCGTCCATGCCTGCAAAGAGGCTCTCGGAAAAATCCTTCTGGAGCTGCCGCCCGCGCGCGAGGATGGGCGCTGCCTTTTCGGTGCAGAGAAGTTCCGTCTTCCGCCGGTCGCCCGCCACCGCGCAGCGCGTGAGATAACCCTCCTGCACGAGCTTTTCCACATTGACTGACACGAGATTTGCCTTGAGGCGGCGGATCTCCACGATCTCGCTGGCCGTTTTATAGTCCGGGTTGTTCCCCAGGAACATCAGGATGTCGAAGGCCGTCTGCGGCAGGCCCAGCTCCTTGCAGAGCGGCTTGCACACTTCGCTGTAGGCCAGAGCGATCTTTCGGAAGATCGATATGCTTCGGTTCATGCCCTTCCTTCTTTCTTTTTTGAACTGTTCATTTTTGAAGTATTATGGTCTGCGATATCCCCTATGTCAACAGGCGGGACGGAAAAATTTTCGCTCCTTTTCCACAGGAACTGATCGCCCTGTGGAAGCTGCGGAACAAAAAATACGCTGCGGATTGCTCCGCAGCGTATTTTTTGTGTGGCCGCTTACTTGGCGGCGCGGTAGAGGAAGGAAACGATCTGCGCACGCAGGCAGTTGCTGTTCGGGGAGAAGGTGGTGTCGCTCGTGCCGGTGGTCACGCCCGCGTTGACGGCCCACTGCACGGCGGGGGCGTAGAAGGCGCTCGCGCTCACATCGGCAAAGGCGTTCGTGCCCTCAGCCGCCGGTGCGCCGGCCGCTCTCCACTGGAAGGTGACAGCCTGTGCGCGCGTGACGGAAGCATCCGGGGAGAAGGTCGTGCTGCTCGTGCCGGTGGTCACGTTGTTTTCCACCGCCCACGCAACGGCCTTTTCGTAATACGCGCCGCTCTTCACGTCGGTGAAGGACGTGGCCGTGGACTTCGGCTCGGGGCTGCCGTTGGCTCTCCACAGGAAGGTGACCATCTGGCCGCGCGTGCAGCTCACGTTCGGCGCAAAGGTCATGGCGGTCGCGCCGGAGGTGATGTTCTTCGCAACGGCCCAGACAACGGCGTCGGCATAGTAGGCGTCGTCGGCGACATCGGTAAAGGGAAGCGACGCGGAGCCGTCATAGTTCTTGTCGCTCAGGACAGAGGAGAAGAGGAAGTTGCTGATGAAGGCATACTCGTCTCTCTGGTGGACCTTGTTGGTCAGGGAGTTTGCAAAGAGGACAACGTTCATGCCGTTTTCCTTGTAGGCAAAGCCCTGCACGCCGCCGTTTAGGTAGGCCTTGAAGCCCGCGGCGCGCTCGGCAGTGTTCGTGGGGATGAAGCCCTCGGTGGGCGTCTTGGTCTTATCGCTCTTGACGAGGACCGTCGCGGAGGCGGGGACCTTGGAGAAGAAGCCGAGGCCGTAGGCATAGAGGATATCGTCGCCGTCAGCAATGTAGCTCGCGTTCACAAGGGTCTTGTTGGGATAGACAACGGGGGTCAGGCAGTCCATCGCGCCGTCCAGCTCGGTGTATTCCACGCCGGCGATGAGGTCAGAGGCGGAGGACGCCGCGGAGTAACTGTAGCCGATGTATGGCAGGCCGTTTTTCACGGCGGTCTTTGCGGCAGCGTCGAGCTTCGTCGCACCTGCGGCGGCGTCCGCCTTGGTCACGTCGGAGGTCGTGGTGAAGCCCATGAGGTTCATCGCGGCGGTATCATAGTTCCAGCCGGCGCTCTGGCTGATCTGCGGCGTGTAGACAAATCCCTTCTCGCTTTCAGCGGGCGTGCCGGGGACGTAGACGGTCGGGGACTTGGTGATGATCTTCGCCTTCACGCTCGTCTTGTCGACGCCCGCGGCAGAGAGCAGATACTTGCCCGCGACGGTCTGATAGTCGGCGTAGGAGCAGATGAAATCGCCCATGTGGTCGCCGCTCGTGACCATGCCGACGGTCTTGCCGGCCTTGAGAAGTTCGTTGACGGCGGCGGTGGAGTCTTCGGAAGCATTGGAGAGGATGACGTCTTTGTTCTTGTCACCTGTGAAGTAGGAGGTCAGCGCCTTGGTGTAAGCGAGCGCGTCGTCGTGATCCATCGCGTCGCCGCAGACGGCGGAGATGCTCTTGTAGGCGGCGGGCTCGGCCACGGTGACCATGTCGAAGCCGCGCGTTTCATTGAAGGAGGTGATGCCCTCGGAGTAGAGGATCGTCCAGCCGTTGATGAGCGTGCCGTCATACAGCGCGCCGTTGGCGACAGAGCGCTTGGCCTGATACATCGAGACGATCATCGTACCGGCGGGGTAGGTAACGCCGTCATAGGTGAATTCCTTTTCAGTCACGTTGACCTTGACGTCGTTTCTCGTGAGCCACTCCATCATGTCGGCCGCGGCCTGGAGGTTTTTCTGGTTCTTGCCGTCGAGCGGGATGATGTAGCACTCGGGATAGAAGTTGCCGTTCTGGCCCGTGCCGTTGTACTCGGGACGGAAGACGTTCATCTCCGCGCCCTCGACGTCGTTCTGGTCGCACAGCCACTGGCCGACCAGCTCAAAGGCATCGGAGTTAAAGTTCTTCACGCCGCGCTGGAAGATGGTGACCTGGGATTCGAGATAGGAAAGCTTCTCCGCAGCAACATAAGCGGCGTTGCCGAGGATACCGTACTGCGCCGCCTGCGCGGTATCGTCGTTGTAGGCGGGCAGCTCAACGGTGTAGGCAACGGTGCCCTGGAGCATGGCGAACTGGGGGGTGTAGCTCGTGGACATATCGTCCCACGGGTCTTCCCAGTAGGTCTCGGTGCCGCTGCCGGTGTAGCTCAGGTAATCGCGCTGAGGGATCACATAGCTGTTGTACCCGTCGTTGTTGGCGACCGCCGCGATGCCCAGCGCCTCGCCGCCGGTGATGAGGTGGTTGGCGAGCAGGTCATACTCGAAGTTCGGCTCGTGCGGGGGATCGCAGGGCTCGCACTGGAAGGCCTGCACGCGGCCGTGGAACTCGGCAAGCGACATGGGGTTGAACGTGCCGATGAGCTGCTGCATGTTGGCCGTCTCGCTCGTGGTCTGGAAGGAGTTGTCGCGGTTGAGGTCATAGCCATTGGTGGAATGTCTCGTCAGGTAAGTACGTCCGTCGACATTCTCCTCGGGGACGAGGATGAAGAACACGTCGGACAAAAGCTCGTCCTTGACGTTCACGCTCTTATTTTCGACGGTGTAATACTCTTCAAGGTCGACCTTACCGGACTTGCCGTTGTTGTCGGCCGTCAGGTAGCCCAAATAACTGGCCTTGTCCTTGACGAGGTCGGGGATAGCGACGCTGCCCTCCGCTCCGACAGGGCCCATCTCGGCCTTGAGCTCTTTTTCGCCCGCGGCGGTGAAGCCCGTGAGCGTCTTGTAGTCGATGGTCTTTTCGCTCGTGATCATCTTGGCGAAGTCGAGCACGCCGTCGGTGGCGGCGACCTCGTTGGAGTGGATGTTGGAATACATCACGGGCACGCGGATCTCGTCGAGCGCGCCGGACTTGATCTGGGCGAGCACGGCATCGGGATCGGTCTCGGCCTGCTCGGTCAGAGCGAGCCACTTGCTCACGCTCGCCTTGGAGTCGGCCACGATGAGATAGGGCATATCACGGCCCGCGGTGGACTGGCCCATGGAGAATTCTTCCACGTAGAGACCGTTTTTCGTGCCGTTTGCCACGATCGTATCGAGCTCCTTGTAGATCTCCCACATGGTGTTGAAGTTTTCATACGGCGCAACTTTGACGCTCACGGAGCCGAGATCCTTGCCGCTGTTTTTGGCGACGAGATCAAAGTAGCCGCACAGGTCGATGTAGTAGCCGCCGTTCACATGGGGCACGCTGTAGTCGACGCTGGTCACGCCGGTTCTGCGGTTGGTGGAGTAGAAGTAGTTATTCACGTGGAAGCTCACGTCGAGGACGGTCTTGCCGTTTTTCTCGCTTGCGGAGAGCTTGATGTCCGTGAACTGGTGCTCGTCGCCCTCGGTCAGCCAGTCATTCAGAGAGCCGCCCGCGTAAGCGTAGGGGAACAGCTCCTCGTTGACGTAGGGGCGGGAATCGTCGCGCTCGAGCGAGAGCGAAACGGTACCGGCGCTGACGGCCGCGGCGAGCGCATCCTTCGTCATGCCGGACACGGGGATGGAGAGGGACACGTCCTTGCCGTTTTCATCGGTGACAAGGGTGATGGTCGCGTCGACCGGGAATTTCGTTCCCAGCAGCGCATCGTCCTTGGGGTTCATGTCCTGGTAGCTGACGGCAAACGCGGACGTGACCGCGAGCGAGAGCGTCATTACCAGGGCCATCAGCAGCGCGAGCGCTTTGCTGACAGAGTTTGGATAATGTTTCATGGTTTTCATCCTCCAGAGTGGTCTTATGCCGCCACACACAGCGGCGGAAAGTTGATGGGTTTAGTGTAACTCAATAAAAATACATAGTCAAGAGAATATTCATACCTAATCCTGCCAAATTTCAGCATTGAATCTGTATTTTTGTTCATCATTTTTCACAAAGCAGTGCGTCAAGCTCCCGTCTTTCAGCTCCTTTTGTGAATGTATTCGCAAATTTATACAGAACCGTGCTGCATAGGATATTCTTCTTCGTCGCGATTGCAAATGACGGCGGGGCGCATTATAATAAGAGGCAATCATCATTCAAACGCAGGAGGAACCGAATATGCGGCTGCAAAGCGCAATCTTTACACTGGGCGATACCCTCTTCACCCCCGACGGCGCGGCGCGCGAGGGACTCGACAAGGCGCTTTCACTTTTTAAGATGGAGGGCGTGTGGCTCGGCGCGGTGACGGCGCTCAGCGCGGAGGACGCGCAAAAAGCGCTCGAAAAGGCGGGGCTTAACTCGTATTTCCGCTTCGTGCTGACAGAATCCGTCGCGCTCTGCAAGGTGGACAGCGGCACGATGTTCGAGCGCGCGATGAAGCGCCTGCACTCGCAAAAGGACGATACGATCGTCTTTTCCGGCTCGCTTGCGGCGATCCAAAACGCGAAGGACGCGGGTTTTCGCACCGTGGCGGTGCAGGGAAGTGCGGGCGCGGCGGACTGGTCGACGATGCAGCAACTCGCCACGCAGAGCCTTGCGCAGTACAGCGAATTGCTGTCAGATTCTGTGTGAATTTTGGAAAAACGACAGGATTCGACGTTTTTTTAGTTGCAGTCTTTCTCAACTGCGATATCGTAAGAATATAACTATCAGAACGGAAGGTTCGCGCCATGTCGGATTTCTACTCGGCTATCATCTTCCTTTCGGTCTTTATTATGATTATCATGGACATGCTCGTGAGCGGCAATGATCTGATGGAGCATGACAAAAAGCAGATGGTTTACACGATCTCCGTACTGGTGATCGCATGCATGGTATCGGAATGATTCGGCGTTTGGATGGACGGAGCCGACCCGTCGCTGCGGACGCTGCACACCCTCGTTAAGACCATCGAGTTATCCACAGCGCCGATCATCACTGTGCTTTGCAGCGACCTGATGACGCCGCTCAAGCATAATATACCCTCATCGGCGTCCACGCGGGGCTCGAGGTGCTGTCGGCTTTCTTCGGCTTCATCTTCTCGGTCGACGCACAAAACGTTTATCATCACGAAACGTTTTACTGGGTCTACGTGCTGGCCTATGCCAGCGGCGTTCTGCTGTTCATTGGTCAGCTGCTGAGCGAGAGTTCGCACCATTATGGCCTGTATCGGGCGCTCGTTATCGTCCTGCCGGTTTTTTCTTCTGTGGGCTGTTCCTCCAGTACGGTGCCGGAGTGCGCATCATGTGGGCGTGCTCAGCGGTCGATGTTCTGATGGTTTACATCCTGTATTCCGAGCTCACGCAGAAAATCGACACGCTGACCCATCTTCTGAACCGCCGCAGCTATGAGAGCCGTCTCGCCTCGTTGCGCGGGCACGCAGTCATCTACTATTTCGACGTGGACGAGTTCAAGTCCGTCAACGACACCTTTGGCCATAGCGTGGGCGACGCGGTGCTTGCCGAGGTCGGCTACTGCTACCGCATCGGCGGCGACGAATTCTGCGTCATCGCGCAAATCTCCGACACGGCGGCGGAAAAGTATCTTTCGGAATTCCTGCGCGAGCTGACGGCACGGCGAGTGAAAAACGAGCGCCTGCCGCACGTGTCGGTCGGCTATGCGTGCTTCAATCCGGCGCTCGGCAGCGTAGAGGATGCGATCAAACGCGCCGACCGGATGATGTACCACTACAAGCGCAAGCGCAAAAGCGAAGCGCTCACAAATGATGATACCGTAAAAAGCTGACGATCTTTTGACCGTCAGCTTTTTGTATCTGCTTTTATTTCGCCTCAATCTCCGCGTCTTCCTGCGGCTGGAGCTTGCTGCCAAAATACGCGAGCACCGCGCCGAGAATGGCGCACGCGACGCCCCAGACCATCTCCGCTGTCGAGGCAAAGCCCGTCGGAATGATAATGATCGTGGAGGCAAGCACGATGCCGATGACGGCGTGACAGGCGATGGAGTAGTGCGTGTCGAAAAGCCTGCTCACAATGCGGGCAAAGAGCGCCATCACGCCGACCATGCCAAGCCCCCATGGGACGAGCACGGTGAAATCAAGCTGCGCGATGCCGTCGATCAGCGGCGTGAGAAGGCCGACCGCCATCAGGATGGACGACGACGTCATCCCCGGGATGATGAAGCTGAAGCCCCACAGCACGCCGCAGAAGAGAAAGCCCCAGAAGTTTGCGGGCATCTCGGCAAATGAACTGAACTTGACGGCCATCAGCGCGCCGAACAGGGCGAGGAAGCTGACGATCAGCGAGATGTACGAGCCGTTGCCGCGCCCCTGCGTACCCGCCTCGTGCCAGAGGTCGGGCAGCGTGCCGAGGATGAGCCCGATGAAGAGGCACGTGGCGACGGTTTCCGACTGGTGAAACAGCGCAAGGATCACGCTGCCGCCGCCCAAAAAGCCGATCGCCCAGCCGATGCCGACGGCGAGCAGCATCCGCCAGTAGCGTTGAAGCGCGCGCCTGGGGTGCGTGAGCAGCTCCATCGCGGGGCGGTAGATGCCGAATACGACTGCGAGCACGCCGCCGGAGATGCCCGGCAAAATCGCGCCCGCGCCGATGATGATACCCTGCACAATGCGCATGATACCGTTTTTGATGCGGGAATTTTTCATATTGCTGCCTTTTTATGTGCTGCGCCCACCGGAAAAGCGGCGGAACGCGACGCGGTTTAATAGCCCTTTCTGCGGTCGACGAGGTGATGCATCGGGCGGCCCGCGGCGTAATTTTCCAGATTTTCGCAGAAGAGCTGCACGTTGCGCTCGCAGGTGTAGCCGAGCGTCATGTTGCCCGCGACGTGCGGCGTGAGCAGGAGGTTCTTGGCCTTGCGCAGCGGATGATCCGCAGGCAGCGGCTCGGGCACGACGACATCGAGCGCCGCACCGGCGAGGTGCCCGGAATCCAGCGCTTTGATCAGCGCGTCCTGATCGATGGCCGTGCCGCGGCCAACGTTGATGACGTAAGCGCCTTTCGGGAGCAGCGCCATGCGGTCTGCGTTCAGGATGTTCACCGTGTCGCTCACCGAGGGAAGAGACATGAAGAGAAGATCAGTCTCGGGCAGGAGCTGATCGAGCTCCGTGACGGGATGAACGGCGTCAAAGTCCGCGTTCGCGCGGCCGCTGCGGCTGACGCCGGTCAGGCTCGCGGGATGGAACGCGCGCACGCGGCGGGCAAATTCCGTGCCGATGTCGCCCGTGCCGAGGCACGTGACGCGCGCGCCGTGGAGCGAGTGGATGCCGCCCGGGAGCACGCGCCAGCCGCCCTCACGGATGATCTCGGTGTATTCCATCTGGCGGCGCAGCAGCATCAGCGAGACCATGACGGAATGCTCGGCGATCGTCGTGCCGTAAGCGCCCGAGGCGTTCGTCAGCAGGCAGTCGGGATTCTGATACAGGTCGTCGCGGCAGAAGCGGTCCACGCCCGCCCAGCAGCTCGCGTACCACTTGAGATTGCGTGCGCCCGCGATAACGCGCTGGGACGGATGGCCGTAGAGGATCGTGCAGTCGTCCACATTGCCCTCCGCCGCCTTGGACGAGGGGAAGAAGACGATGTCGTAGCCGCAGCGTGCGGCGGTGTCGCGCAGCGTCTTTTCGTATGCCGGAGTCAGGAAGTCGATGATGACGCCGATTTTTTCATTCATGGTTCAATTCCTCCAAAATCATTTCTGCGACGCGCAGGCCGTCGGCCGCGGCACTCATGATGCCGCCGGCGTAGCCCGCGCCCTCGCCGCAGGGATAGAGCCCGCGCAGGGCGGATTGAAAACTCAAGTTGTCGCGCACGATGCGCACAGGCGACGAAGAGCGCGTCTCCACCGCCGTCAAAACGGCGTCGGGCGCATCGAAGCCCCTTAATTTCCGCCCCAGCATCGGAAGGCCCTCTTCGAGCGCCTCGCACACAAAGGGCGGGAGACAGCCGTGCAGGTCGCACCAGCGGACGGAGGGAAGATAGGTCGGCACGACCTTTCCCGCGCCCGTTGACGGGCGATGCTTGAGAAAATCTTCGACCCGCTGGGCGGGGGCGGCGTAATTTCCACCGCCAAGGCGATAGGCCGCGTCCTCCAGCTCGCGCTGGAACTGGACGCCCGCGAGGGTATCGCCGGACGGGAAATCCTCCGGCGTAACGGAGACCAAAAGTCCGCCGTTGATGTTCTCGCCGTCGCGCGCAAATTCGCTCATGCCGTTTGTCACGACGCGCTTTTCCTCCGACGCGGCGGCGACGACCTCGCCGCCGGGGCAGACGCAGAACGAGAACACGCCGCGCCCCTTTTCCGTGTGGCAGGAGAGCTTGTACGACGTGGGTGGGAGGCCGCAGCGGCCCGCCGCCTCCTTATATTGCGCTAAGTCCATGTCGCGCTGGCGGTGCTCGATGCGCACGCCGACGGCAAAGGGCTTGGGCTCCATCGGCACGCCGCGCTTTTGCAGCATTTCGAACGTATCGCGCGCGCTGTGGCCGGGCGCGAGCACGACGTGCTTTGTGGGCAGCGTGTACTCCCCCTCGGGGGCGCTCACGCGCAGCGCCGTGACGCTGCCGCTGTTCTGCTCGATATCCACAACCTTGTGGGAAAACCGAACTTCGCCGCCGCGGTCGATGATCTCGCGGCGGAGATTTTGCAGCACCACATATAATTTGTCGGTGCCGACATGAGGCTTGGCGTCGACTAAAATATCCTCGCTCGCGCCGAAGCGGACGAACTCCTCTAAAATATAGCCGTGGCGCAGGTCCTTTGTGCCGGTGTTGAGCTTGCCGTCGGAAAATGCGCCCGCGCCGCCTTCGCCAAATTGCACGTTCGAGGTCAGATCAAGCTCGCCCGTGCGCCAGAAGTGCTCGACGTCGCGCTTTCGCTGCTCGACCGCGCGCCCGCGCTCTAATAAAATGGGTCTTGCGCCGCAGCGGGCCAGCAGCAGCGCGCAGAAAAGGCCCGCGGGCCCCGCGCCGATAACGACAGGGGAGACCTCCGGCGCTGAAACAGGCGCGGGCGGCGTATATTTCTTCGGCGCGTAGGGCTGCACATTCTTATTCTTGCAGCGCCGTAAAACGCCGGATTCGTTTTTGACCTCGACCGCGCAGGAGCAGACGAGCTTCACGCCCTCGCGCGCGTCGATGGAGCGGCGCAGGAGATGAACGGAAACAAGCGCCTCCCCGCTCACGCGCAGCGCGTGCGCGCAGGCCGCGCGCAGCTTGTCTTCCTTTACCCCCACGGGGAGCTTCAGATTGTCGATGCGAAGCATGTGCGCCGCCTCCTTTTTCTCAAGTCGCGTTTCATTTTATTATGACGGAAAGGAAAGCGCAAGGGGGATCACGCGATTATCACAGATTCTTAAAAAAGTCATCGGGAATTTAAGAAATCGTCAAATAGCGTTCAAGAAATATACATAAATATGCCCTATGATAACACCATCGAAAGCAAAGAGGCTGCGAGCAAGGGTCTCAGTCCATAGGAGGTCATCATCATGTACGAAGACGAAAACAACCTGTATCACTACAGCTATCGCAAGGGCGACGAGCAGAACCCCAACGCCCCGATCGACACGAAGAACTACGCCGAAGACCCGTGGGATAAGAATCCCGGCGGCAGCCCGAAGAAAAAGGGCGGCAGCGGTCTTTCCGGCAAGATCGTGGCGCTGGCGCTGGTGTGCGCGCTCGTCGGCGGCTTCATCGGCGCAGGCGTGAGCGGCGCGACGACCAAGGTCAACAAGACGAGCGTTCAGGTCAGCGACCGCGAGGTCGCGCAGGTGCAGACCGTCAAGGTCGACGGCAAGACGCAGATGTCGATGTCGGAGGTCTATGCCTCTAACGTCAACAGCGTGGTGTCCATCAACGTCTCCGCCACCACGAACTACTTCGGCCAGACCGTGCAGACCGCCGCGAGCGGCACGGGCTTTTTCATCACGGAGGACGGCTACATTCTCACGAACCACCATGTTGTGAGCGATGCGAGCAGCGTGGAGGTGACGCTCTACAACGGCGAAACGTATGACGCGACCGTCATCGGCAGCGATGAGGACTACGACATCGCCGTTCTCAAGATCGACGTGACGGGCGCAACGCCCGTGGTGCTGGGCGATTCGAGCAAGGTCGCCATCGGCGAATCCGTCGCCGCTGTCGGCAACCCGCTCGGCGAACTGACGTTCTCGATGAGCGAGGGCATCGTTTCCTGCGTCAACCGCGCCATCAATGTTGACGGCACGCCGTTCAACATGATCCAGGTCGACTGCTCCATCAACCCCGGCAACTCCGGCGGCCCGCTCTTCAATAGCTACGGCGAGGTCATCGGCATCGTGTCGGCCAAGTATTCGAGCTACTCCAACACCACCGTGGAGGGCATCGGCTTTGCCATTCCCATCAACGACGTCGTGTCGCTCGTCAAGGACATCATGACCAACGGCCATGTGACCAACAAGGCCTACATGGGCATCACGCCGCAGACGATGACCGCGCAGATGGCGCAGCAGTATCGCTACGACGTGACGGAGGGCGTCTTCGTCTGCTCCGTTGACCCGGACAGCGCCGCCGACAAAGCGGGGCTCAAGCTCGGCGACGTCATCACGAAGATGGACGACAAGGATATTGCATCCTATGAAGACCTCGTCGCGGCCAAGAAGAGCTACAGCGCGGGCGACACCGTGACGCTGACCGTCTACCGCGAGGGTAAGACGATCGAGGTAGAGCTCACCTTCGACGCAGCCCCCGAGACGACGGAGACGAGTTCCTCCGACCAGAGCACCGACAACAGCTACAATGGTAACGGCGGTTACGGCAATGGCGGCAACGGCTACTACTCCAATCCCTGGGATTTCTTCAATAATTTCTTTGGATATAATGGCTGATGCCACTGAAAAAGGAGCCTCGAAAGAGGCTCCTTTTTTTATTGCCGCGCGCAAGCGCGGCTTTTTTCGCGCCCAAAGGGCGCGGGGAGTTTATGCAGCCCGAAAGGGCTGCTCCTTTTTTGCGCCTATAGGGCGCAGGGGATTCAATCGCAGCGCGGCAGCGCTGCATCCTTTTTCCCGCGCTAGCGCGGGAGGGGGAGCGGCGTGCGCGCCGCGGCACCAAAGGGGGTATTCTCTTTCCGAAGAGAATACCCCCTTTGAATCCCCCAGAGAAAGACGAGGGATCCCCTCGACCCCGCACATTGGCAGTCTGTAGCTTGAAGGACTGCACGCGCTGCGCAATGTAAGTGCGGTGTACATGGCTTCGCCATGAATCTTC
>ERZ507065.1019-NODE-1019-length-13518-cov-6.304390_pt1 | contig 13518 bp, 12 predicted proteins | sample MGYA00513785_ERZ507065 | MGnify/ENA metagenome assembly ERZ507065
GGATGGGGGAGCCTTTTTACTGCAGTCCCAGTTTTTTTACGCTATATAAACTTGCTGGTTGTTTTTCCTCTTTTGGCGTGGTACGATTAAACTCGCACCTGTGTGTAGATGGAGGAACGTTTTCATGGTATTGATGCTGCTTGAACAGATCGTACAGCTTTTTCTGTGTATCGTCCTGGGCTGGCTCCTGGTCCGCCTGCATCTGCTGAAGCCGGAGGACAGCCGGGTTCTGTCCAAAGTCTGTCTGTATCTGGTCACTCCCTGCGTCATCATCAACGCCTTCCAGCTCCAGCGTACGCCGGAGCTGCTTCAGGGTCTGGCCCTCTCCCTTGGGGCCGCCATTGGCATCCACGCTCTGTTTTTCATTGCCACGGCCTTACTGCACCGCCCCCTGCGTCTGACGCCGGTGGAACAGGCCTCCCTGATTTACACCAATTCCGGTAACCTCATCATCCCCCTGGTGACTGCGGTCCTGGGGCCGGAGTGGGTCATCTATTGCAGCATGTTTCAGTTGGTGCAGCAGTTTCCCATGTGGAGTCACTGCCGGATTATTCTGAGTGGTGACCGGAATGTCTCGCTGAAAAAAATTCTCCTGAATGTCAACATCATTTCCGTGTTTGTGGGTGTGCTGCTGTTTCTGCTGAACCTGCCCCTGCCTACGGTAATCGCCGGTACCATGAAGTCCATTGCCTCCACCATCGGCCCCCTCAGCATGTTTGTCGCCGGCATGCTCATGGGAGAGCAGAACCTGCTGGCGGTCCTGCGCATCCGCAGCATCTGGAAGGTGGCCTTCCTGCGGCTGATCGCCCTGCCGCTGGTGGTCCTGTGTATTTTCAAATACTCTGGCCTTGCGGCCCTGGTGCCGGACGGCCAGTCCATCCTGATGATCAGCCTGCTGGCAGCAAGTGCCCCTGCGGCGGCTAACGTCACTCAGATCGCTCAAGTTTACGGTCATGAAGGAGACTACGCCGGCGCCATTAATGTAATCACCACGCTTCTCTGTATCGGGACCATGCCGCTGATGGTTCTTCTGTACCAAATGTAAGCAGAACCACAGCTTTTCCGGAAAACGCACAAAGCGGGCCACCCTTTTGGGTGGCCCGCTTTCTTGCTTTAGCGGTTATTCCTCCACGTCTTTCAGACGGTCCACATAGGGGCTGGCGGTGCTGCTGACCTCCGCGGCCTCCTTCTTGAACTTCTCAACATTCAGGGTGCTCTCCCGCACGGGGGTGATGGTGCCGGCGCCGGCCACGCAGCCGCCGGGGCAGCCCATGCCCTCCAGCAGGTAGCCGTTGTACTTGCCCGCGCGGGCCATCATCAGCAGGCGCTTGCAGTCCGCGAGGCCCTGGGCGCTGGCCACCTTGACCTCCCGGTCGGGGTCCATCTGCTTGATGGCGTTCACCACCGCCTGGGCAACGCCGCCGCTGGCGGCAAACCCGCGGCCGTCGGCGCTGGCATGCTGGAAGTCGTCGCCGGGCTCGGCCTCCAGGGTGTCGAAGTTGACGCCCTTGGCTTCAAACATGCCCATCAGTTCCTCAAAGGTCAGCACGAAGTCCACGTCGCTGCGGATGGTGCGGCGGCTGGCCTCCAGCTTCTTGGCGGCGCAGGGGCCCACAAAGGTGATCTTGATGTCCCGGCCCAGCTTGTTCTTGGCAAGGCGGGCGGTCAGCACCATGGGGGTCATGGCCATGCTGATGTACTGGGCCAGCTCCGGGAACAGCTTCTTGGCCATCACGCTCCAGCTGGGGCAGCAGCTGGTGGCCATGAAGGGCTGATACTTCGGCACCTCACGCATGAAGTCCTTCGCTTCCTCGATGGTGCAAAGGTCCGCGCCCACAGCCACTTCCAGCGTGTCGATGAAGCCCAGCTGGCGCATGGCGGCCTTCAGCTTGCCGGGGGTCAGGCCCGGGAACTGGTTGACAAAGGCGGGAGCCACGATGGCGTAGTTCTTGTCGCCCTGGCGGATGCTCTGAATAAGCTGGAAGATCTGGCCCTTGTCCACAATGGCGCCAAAGGGGCAACTCACAAGGCACATGCCGCAGGAAACGCACTTGTCGTAGTCGATCTTCGCCCGGCCCAGCTCGTCCGAGCCGATGGCGTTCATGCCGCAGGCGGCGGCGCAGGGCCGCTCCATCTTGACGATGGCGTGATAGGGGCACACGTCCACGCACTTGCCGCACTTGATGCACTTGGACTCATCGATCACCGAGCGGCCGCCGGGGGTGAAGCGGACGGCGTCCTTGGGGCAGACCTCCTTGCAGGGGTGGGCAAGGCAGCTGCGGCACATGTCGGTCACCTCCACCTTTTTGGGCGGGCAGGCCGAGCAGGCGAACTTGATGATGTTGATGAGCGGCGGGTCGTAGTATTTGCTGGCGATCACGCTGTTCTCGATGCCCGCGTTGGTGGGCGCCTGCTCGTCCATCGGGCGCAGGGGCAGGCCCATGGCCAGGCGGATGCGCTCGGAAACGATGGCCCGTTCCAGAAAGATGCTGTTGCGGTGGGTGCCCACCTCACCGGGAATGATCTTGTAAGGCAGCTTCACCATCTCGGCGGCATAGTCCTGCCCCTCGTAGGAAAGACGGGCCACCTCGGTGAATACCTTGCGGCGAATGTCGGTCACGGTGGTGTAGATACCGCGCATTGTGCTCATAAATGAACTCCTTTCCGGAATTGGGATCGCGAACGGCCGCCACACAAACGGCCCATATTAAAACTATACCATAAAGAACCCGCGCCGCCAAGGGCGCGGTTCACATTTTACAGGACGCATGCCAAACATCTAACGATTGCACAAAAACCGCAAACACCCGCCCGGACGCTTTGTGAAAGGTTGGGGCGAAAAAGGAAAAAAAGCCCGCCCCGGCGCGGTTTGTCCGGGGCGGGCGGCGGGCCGTGGTTTTAAAGGATCTTGTTGATCTGCCCGCCGGCCAGCCAGCAGTCCAGGCTGTGGAACACGATCTGGGCGCGCTTTTCCATGGACTGGGCGGTGGCAAAGGCCACGTGCGGGGTCACGATGGTGTTGGGGGTGTGCAGCAGGGGATGGTCCACGGACAGGGGAGGCTCAGTCTCAAACACGTCGATGCCCGCGCCGCCAAGGCGGCCTTCCTGCAGCGCGGCGGCCAGGGCGGCGGTGTCCACCACCGGGCCGCGGGCGGCGTTGAGCAGCAGTGCGCCGGGCTTCATGCGGGCGATGGCTTCGGCGCCGATGAGGCCCCGGGTGGAGTCGTTCAGCGGGCAGTGCAGACTGAGGATGTCCGCCTGGGCAAGCACCTCGGTCATGGGCAGGTAGGTGATGAGGTCGGTGTCGGGCTTGTGGCTGTGGTCGCCGGAGGCGATGATGCGGCAGCCGAAGGCGCTGAACAGCTGGGCCACCCGGGAGCCGATGGCGCCGGTGCCCACCAGACCCACGGTCTTGCCCCGCAGTTCCTGGCCCACCAGACCGTCCTTGGTGCCGCCGGTGCGGCAGCGCTGCTCCACCTGGGGCAGGTTGCGCAGCAGCGCCAGCGCCATGCACACCGTCAGCTCCGCCACCGAATCGTTGGAGTAGCCGGAGGCGTTGCTCACCGCCGCGCCCATCTCGCGGGCGGCGTCCAGGTCCACGTGGTCCACGCCGGTGAAGGCCACGTCGATAAATTTCAGATGCGTGCAGGCACGGATGACCTCGCCGGGCAGGGGCATGTTGGCCAGTATCAGCACGTCCGCGTCCCGGGCCTCTTCAATGAGGCGGGCGGTGTCCCCGGTGCGGGGATAAGCGGTGAAGGTGTGTCCCGCGGCGCCAAGCTTCGCCGCGTATTGTTCCAGCAGGCTGTCAGGGATGCCCAAAGGCTCCAGCAAAACGATGTTCATACAATAATAGCCTTCCTTTCTGATGCGGGTCGCTGCGGCCCGCAGGCGCGTTTGACTTTATTGTAGCACTGTGGGAAAAAGTTGTCCATCGGATGTTTTGCTCTCAGCCGAAAGGCAAAAGAAAATGCGGAGCATCGTCAAAAGCTTTGACGATGCTCCGCATGGTCGGAGAGGCATTAAAGGATCTGTGGAAATTCAGCGCTCCTAATCTAATGATCCATATTTTGAGCGGAAAACATCTTAATTCAAGCTGTCATCAAAAAAATCGGAACCTATTCTCTTGATAGAATAAGTGGCCTCAACAGATACACCAACATTATATTCAATCATTAATTCTGCTAGAGAAATACCGTCAATTAGAATGATTTTAGTTGTGTGCTGTTTATTGGCGTATTCTACAGCCTCTTTGGTAAACTGTGCAGTAGTAATAAATAGTCCCTTTGTCGCCCCTTGTCCTGCTAATGCTCCGACAAATTTTTGAAGGTCGGGGCGGCCGACGGTACTATTGCGATCCCAACGCTTTGCTTGAATATAAATGAGATTGAAGCCTAATTTATCTTCCCGAATGATTCCGTCAATTCCTTCGTCCCCGGTACTCCGAGTAACTGTGCCAGCGCCTTTAAGAGAGCCACCATATCTCATCCGTGTCAACAAATATACTACGAGATGTTCAAAAAATGTGGGGGATTGCTTCATGATTTCTGATAAAACGTCCTCAATCAATGTGGCCTTAATTTTGTTATATGCTTCATCCAGAATGTCCTGAGGTGACTCGCTCGAAGTTCTTGGCTGCTGGGCAGGGGAATGATTGATTTTGGAGACAGGAGTATCTATATCGGAATCGGTCGTTGCAGGAGAACTACGAGAGAGAAATTCCTTAAATGAATCGAAACTCATAAGGAAGTTGTTATCGATTTGTGATACATGCTCGGCAAGCACTCTTTTCCGGATTCTGTAATATGATATACGCCGCGTGCAGAGTTTTTAATCAGTCCAGCCTGTTTCAAGTAGCTAGAGGTCCAGTTCACTCTGTTATTAAAGAGTGGCTGTTTCCCACTAGGTAAAAGTGCCTTTCGTTCTTCAGCAGAAACATTAAACACACGTGCAAGGGTATCCCGAATCTCTCCGATTTTATGCAATTCGCCATCAGAAAGGGCTTCTAAAAATTCTTGATACATTTCGTCATATTTAGGAATAGCCATCGGAGATAACTCCTTTACAATAAGGTTATATTCAAAATCATACACCGCTTTATAAGAAATGGCAATCGACATCCAAAGAGACTGGACTGTTCAAAACTATTGACAAATAAAAAAGACGAGTCCTTTTAGGACTCGTCTTTGGTCGGAGTGGCGGGATTTGAACCCACGGCTTCCTAGTCCCGAACCAGGCGCGCTACCAACTGCGCTACACCCCGAAAAAAACAGCAGCAGCAAATGCCGCGCTGCTGCTGTTTCTTGGTTGGAGAAGAAGGATTCGAACCCTCACAAACAGAGTCAGAGTCTGTCGTGCTACCCTTACACAATTCTCCAATATGTTTTGCACCGCAAGGCGTTCTCGCGAGTGCTTTATTATTATAGCGAAGCTGTGGGGGTTTGTCAACACCTCTTTTCAAATTTTTTTGCGGGCCGCTTTTTTTCAAAACCCATTGACAAAAAGGGCGCGGTGGGACTACTCTTAAACTACAAATTGTAAAAACGCGCCCTGCTTTTTCTGCCGTGGCGCGCGGTGAAAAGGGGATATGCAAAGATGAAAAAACGCGTGGGGATCCTCACTTCCGGCGGCGACTGCCCGGGCCTGAACGCCACCCTCCGGGGCGTTGCAAAGGCGCTGTATGAGCGCATGGGCGACGATGTGGAGATCATCGGCATCCTGAACGGCTACCAGGGCCTCATCGACGGCGACTGGCGCGTGATGGAGCCGCGGGAGTTTTCCGGCATCCTCACCGTGGGCGGCACCATCCTGGGCACCAAGCGCACCCCCTTCAAGCTTATGCGGGTGGTGGGGGACGACAAGGTGGACAAGGTCGCCGTTATGAAGAAGAACTATGAAGAAATGAAGCTGGACTGCCTGCTCTGCCTGGGCGGCAATGGCACCCACAAGACCGCTAACCTGCTGGCGCAGGAGGGCCTGAACATCATCGGCCTGCCCAAGACCATCGACAACGACATCTACGGCACCGACGTCACCTTCGGCTTCCACACCGCGGTGGACATCGCCACCGAGGTCATCGACCGCATCCACACCACCGCCGGCAGCCACAGCCGCTGCATGGTGGTGGAGATCATGGGCAACAAGGCAGGCTGGCTGACCCTCTATTCCGGCATCGCCGGCGGGGCGGACATCATCCTCATCCCGGAACTGCCCTACACCATCGAGAACGTCTGCGCCGCGGTGGAAAAGCGCGCCAAAGAGGGCAAGGCCTTCTCCATCATCGCCGTGGCCGAGGGCGTCTACGACGCCGAGGAAGCCCGTATGAAGAAGAAGGAACGTGCCGCCAAGCGCGCTGCCGCTGGCGAGCGCACCGCCACGAACCGCATCGCCCGCCAGATCGAGGAGATGACCGGCTGCGAGACGCGCGTCTGCGTGCCCGGCCACATGCAGCGCGGCGGCAGCCCCTCTGCCTACGACCGGGTGCTTGCCACCCGCTTCGGCACCTATGCGGCCAAACTGGTGGCCCATGAGCACTACGGCGTGACGGTGGCCATGGTGAACGGCCATGTCACCGAGAACCCCCTGGAGGAGATCGCCGGCAAGAGCCGCCTTGTGCCTGACGGCCACGGCATGCTGGAAGTCGCCCGCAGCATGGGCGTGTGCCTGGGCTGAGCGTATTGACAAACGCCCCGCCGCCGCTTTATAATGTATAGACACAAATGCGCCGATGAAGAGGGCGCGCCGCACATCCCTTTCTTGCAGAGAGCCGGGGGCAGCTGAAAACCCGGCGGAAGGCGCGGCGGGCTGTCGCTTCTGAGCAGGCGCGGCGAACGCTTCAGTAGCCGCGCACGGTCTGCCCCCGTTACAGGGCTCTCGAGTGGCCGCGTTTTCGGCGCGGCAATTTGGGTGGTACCGCGGTTTTGTATCTTTACAGGCCGTCCCAAGTGTGTACGCACATGGGGCGGCCTTTTTGTACGCCCCGCCAGAACTCACAGGAGGGAAAAACATGAAAGAACTGGAAAAACTGTATGATCCCGCCCGTGTGGAGGACGACGTCTATGCCTTCTGGCTGAACGGCGGCTACTTCCACACCAAGGCCGACCCCGACAAAAAGCCCTACACCATCGTGATGCCGCCGCCGAACGTCACCGGCCAGCTGCACATGGGCCATGCCATGAACGGCACCTGGCAGGACATCCTCATCCGCTTCAAGCGGATGCAAGGCTACGCTGCCCTGTGGCTGCCCGGCACCGACCACGCCTCCATCGCCACCGAGGCCAAGGTGGTGGCTCAGATGAAGGAAGAGGGCCTCACCAAAGACATGCTGGGCCGCGACGGCTTTTTGGAGCGCGCCTGGGCCTGGAAGAACCAGTATGGCAACCGCATCGTCAGCCAGTTCAAGAAGCTGGGCTGCTCCTGCGACTGGGAGCGCGAGCGCTTCACCATGGACGAGGGCTGTTCCGAGGCCGTGCTGGAGGTCTTTGTCAACCTCTATAACAAGGGCCTCATCTACCGGGGCAACCGCATGGTGAACTGGTGCCCCCACTGCAACACCTCCATTTCCGACGCCGAGGTGGAATATGAGGAGAAGGCCGGCCATTTCTGGCACCTGCTCTACCCGGTGAAGGAGACCGGCGAGATGCTGGAGCTGGCCACCACCCGCCCCGAGACCATGCTGGGCGACACCGCGGTGGCCATCAACACCGAGGACCCGCGCTACGCCCATCTCCACGGCTGCCATGTGGTGCTGCCGCTGGTGAACCGCGAGATCCCCATCGTCTGCGACGAGCACGCCGACATGGAGAAGGGCACCGGCGTGGTGAAGATCACCCCCGCCCACGACCCCAACGACTTCGAGGTGGGCCAGCGCCACGGCCTGCCCATGGTCCGCGTCCTCACCTACGAGGGCCGCATGACCGGCGCGGCGGACCGTGCCGCCTGGGAGGAACTGAAGGCCAGCGGCCGCGCCAGCGCCGACGAGCCCGAAGTGCTGGACTGCGGCAAATACGCCGGCATGACCGCCGCCGAGGCCCGCAAGGCCATTCTGGCGGACCTGGAAGCGGGCGGCTACCTCAAAGCCACCGAGGACATCTCCCATGAGGTGGGCACCTGCTACCGCTGCCACACCGTCATCGAGCCGATGATCTCCAAGCAGTGGTTCGTCAAGATGGAACCCCTGGCCCTTCCCGCCATCGAGAGCGTGGAAAAGGGCGAGATCAAGTTCGTGCCCGAGCGCTTCACCAAGAACTACATCAACTGGATGAAGGGCAGCCGCGACTGGTGCATCAGCCGCCAGCTGTGGTGGGGCCACCGCATCCCCGCGTGGTACTGCGCCGACTGCGGCGAGACCATCGTGGCCAAGACTGCCCCCGCCACCTGCCCCCACTGCGGCAGCGCCGCCCTGGAGCAGGACCCCGACACCCTGGACACCTGGTTCTCCAGCGCCCTGTGGCCCTTCAGCACCCTGGGCTGGCCCAAGCAGACCGAGGACCTGGCCTATTTCTATCCCACCAACACTCTGGTCACCGCCTATGACATCATCGGTTTCTGGGTGTCCCGCATGATCTTCTCCGGCCTGGCCTACACCGGCAAGGCGCCCTTTGACACCGTGCTCATCCACGGTCTGGTGCGCGACGCCCAGGGCCGCAAGATGTCCAAGAGCCTGGGCAACGGCATCGACCCGCTGGAGGTCATCCGCGACTACGGCGCCGACGCTTTGCGCCTGACCCTGGTGCTGGGCGGCACCCCCGGCAACGACACCCGCTTCTCCGATGAGAAGATCAAGGCCAGCCGCAACTTTGCCAACAAGCTGTGGAACGCCACCCGCTTCGTGATGATGAACCTGCCCGAGGACTTCGAGGCCGGTCTGCCCGCTGCCGACAAGCTGGACCTGAGCGACAAGTGGGTGCTCTCCCGCCTGAACCATCTGGCCAAAGCCGCTACCGAGAATCTGGAAAAGTTCGAGCTGGGCCTGGCCGCGCAGAAAATTCAGGACTTCATCTGGGAGGTCTACTGCGACTGGTACATCGAGATCGCCAAGGTGCGCCTGAACGGCTCCGACCCTGTCGAGGCGGATACCGCCCGCAAGGTGCTGGTGTATGTGCTCACCCAGGCGCTCAAGCTGCTGCATCCCTTCATGCCCTTCATCACCGAGGAAATTTACCATGCCCTGCCTGGCACCGGCGAGAGCATCATGATCGAGCAGTGGCCGGTGTTCACCGACGCACTGGACTACGCCGCCGACGAGGCCGACTTTGAAAAGCTGATGGACTACATCAAGGCGGTGCGCAACCTGCGTGCCGAGATGGGCGTCCATCCCGCAAAGCGCAGCAGCATGGTCATCGAGACCGCCGACACCGCGGCCTTCCGCCGGGGCGGCGAGTATCTGGCCAAGTTTGCCTTTGCCACCGACGTCACCGTCACCGAGCATTACGACGGCCCCACCGACGGCATGGTGCAGGCCATCACCCACAGCGCCCGGGGCTTCATCCCCATGCTGGAGCTCATCGACCGGGACAAGGAGCTGGCCCGCCTGAACAAGGAGAAGGCCGGCGCGGAGAAAGAAATCGCCATGTTCACCCGCCAGTTGGATAACCCCGGCTTTGTGAACAAGGCCCCCGCCCAGGTGGTGGAGGACATCCGCGCCAAACTGGCCCGCGCCCAGGACAAACTGGCCCGCATCGACGAGAGCATCGCCGCCCTGGGCTGAAAGGCGAAACGCCGAAAGGAAAACTGCCCTTGGAAACAAAACGTAAAACCAGCGTACTTCTCATTCTTGTGCGCATCCTCTTCACCGGATGCCTGATCTACAGCATCTGGTTCATCTTCCGGAATTCGCTGCAGATCGCCCAGGCCTCCAGCGAGCGGAGCCAGCAGGTGCAGGAGATACTGAACGCGCTGGCCGCCAAGGTGGGGCTGGGCCCCTTCTCGCTGCACACCGTGCGCAAGATGGCCCACTTCGCCGAGTTCAGCGTGCTGGGCTTCTGGTTCATGCTCTGCCTGCGGGTCTACACCCGGCACTTTGTCCGTCACGTCAGCTGGCCGCTGCTCTGCGGCCTGCTGGTGGCGGTCATCGACGAGACCATCCAGCTCTATGTGCCGGGGCGCACCTCCAGCACGCTGGACGTGCTGCTGGATTTTTCCGGCGTTCTGTGCGGGCTGTTCGTGGCCCTGCTGATTTTGCTGTTCATCCGCATGTGCGGCATTTTGTGGCGCAACAGAGAAAGGGATGAGGAATGATGCCAACGGCTCTTGACTGGCTGCAAAGCCTGCCCCGCCTTTCGGGCGAACCCGGCCTTGACCGGATGAAAGCCCTGCTGGCCGCGCTGGGCGACCCCCAGAAACGGGGCCGCTATGTCCACATCGCCGGCACCAATGGCAAGGGGAGCGTGGCGGCCTTCACCGCGAACATCCTGCAAAAGGCCGGCTTCAAAACGGGGCTGACCATCTCCCCCTATGTGCGGGACTTCCGCGAGCGGTTCCAGATCGACGGGCAGATGATACCGCCCGAGACGCTGGAGCGGCTGGCCGCGAAGGTGCGCGCCGCCGCCGAAACGCTGACGGAGACGCCGGTGCAGTTCGAGGCGGTCACCGCCCTGGCCCTTTGCTGGTTCGACGAGGAACACTGTGACGTGGCGGTGCTGGAGACCGGCCTGGGCGGCCGCTTCGACGCCACCAACGCGGTGGAGAACACCCTGGTGGCGGCCATCACCCGTATCGACCTGGACCACACCGAACTTTTGGGCGACACGGTGGAAAAGATAGCCGCGGAAAAGGCGGGCATCGTCAAGCCCGGCTGCATCGCGGTCACTTACCCTGTGCAGGAGAAGGAGGCGCTGCAGGCCATCGCCGCCGCCTGCATCCGCGAAAAGGCGGACCTGGTGGCCCCCGAAGCGGAGGACATCCATCTGCGCCGGGGCGGCCTGTTCGAAAACCGCATGGAATACGGCGGTTATGAGGTGAACCTCGCCCTGCCCGGGGCGCATCAGGCCTGCAACGCGGCCATGGCCATTGAAATTGCTTTGGCGCTGTGGCGGCAGGGCCTGGACATCCCCGATGAGGCCATTCTGGAAGGCCTGGAAGCCACTCGCTTCCCGGCCCGCATCGAGGTGCTGCGCTCTCAGCCGCTGGTCCTGCTGGACGGCAGCCACAACCCGGCGGGCGCCGCGGCGCTGGCCGCAACCCTGGGGGCCCAGAAACTGCCGCAAAAGCCCGCCGCCGTGCTGGGCGTTCTGGCCGACAAAGCTGCCGCCGAGATGCTCCGTGCATTGGGAGACAGCTTCAGCACCATCTACGCCGTCACGCCGGACTGCCCCCGGGCCATGTCCGCCGACGAGCTGGCCCGACTGGCTTCGCAGGAATTGCCGGAAGTGCCGGCCTATCCCTGCGCCGACCTCGGTCAGGCGCTGGATACCGCTCTCGGCCTGCCCCAGGGCGCTGTTGTCTGCGGCTCGCTCTATCTGGCGGCCCAGGCCCGCCCCATGCTGCTGGAGCGTTTGTAACACGCCGCCACGTTGCGGCAAAATATTTGCACCCGACCCCGTATACTTGGTAATTGCCAGGTATACGGGACTTTTTGTTTGCATATATGCCGGGCAAAGGAGGAAAAGAAGGATGGCAAAGGTCACGTTCACCCACGCGGGCGATACCCTCATCGCCTATCTGTCGGGCGAGATCGATCACCACACCGCCCAGCTTCTGCGCCAGCAGATAGACGGCCAGATCGCCGGCAGCATGCCCGCTCAGCTGGTGCTGGACTTCGGCGGCGTGGATTTCATGGATTCCAGCGGAGTGGGGCTCATCCTGGGCCGGGCAAAACAGATGCAGGCGCTGGAGGGCCGCATCACGGTGCAGAAAGCGCCGCCCGCTGTGGCCAAAATGCTGCGGCTGGCCCGCATCGAATCCATATAAATAAAAGGAGCGCACAGGCAATGAAAGCAAAGAATCTGGTCAAACTCAGCTTTTACTCCCGCAGCGTCAACGAGGGCTTCGCCCGGGGCGCGCTGGCGGCCTTCCTGGCCCAGGCGGACCCCACCGTGCCCGAACTGGCGGACGTCAAGACCGCCGTCAGCGAGGCGGTGACCAACTGCATCGTCCACGCCTATCCCGGCGGGGTGGGGCTGGTGCACATGTCCGTCGCCCTGTACGACGGTGGAAAGATCAAAATTACCATCACCGACAAGGGCGTGGGCATCGCCGATGTGGAAAAAGCCATGCAGCCCATGTTCACCACCGGCAACCCGGAAGAGCGGGCGGGCCTGGGCTTTGCGGTGATGCAAAGCTTCATGGACAAGGTCAAGGTCACCAGCAAGCCGGGGCAGGGCACCCGCGTGGTGATGACCAAGACCCTCGCCGGCCGCGGCTGAACCTCTCTTACATATCTTTATATAGAGAGGGGGCTTTTCCGTGCCGACCAAACTGGGCCCGCGGGAGGAGTTCATACAAAACAATCTGGGCCTTGTCCACGCCTGCGCGGGGCGCTTCCGGGGCCGGGGCATCGAGTACGACGACCTCTATTCCGCCGGCTGCATGGGCCTCGTCAAAGCCTACGACGGATTCGACGAGGGGCGGGGCGTGCAGTTCTCCACCTATGCGGTGCCGGTCATCCTGGGAGAGATAAAAAAGCTCTTTCGCGACGGCGGCACCGTCAAGGTCAGCCGCTCCCTCAAGGAGCTGGGTCTCAAGGTGAACACTTTGCGTGAGACCATCATCAAGAACACCGGGGCTGAACCCACAGTCGGTCAGCTGGCCGAGGCGTTGGGCGAACGCCCCGAACAGGTGGCCCTGGCCATCCGGGCCGGGCAGCCGGCCATCTCTCTCACTCCCGCCGCTGACGCCGAGGACTCCCGTCAGCTGGACATCCCGGTGGATTCCCCTGAAGAGGACCTGGCGGACCGCATCGGGCTGGAAGAGGTGCTCTCCGGTCTGCCGCCCCAGGACCGTACGCTCATCTATCTGCGCTTTTTCTCGGGCAAGACCCAGAGCGAGACCGCCCGTGTGCTGGGCACCACCCAGGTGCAGATCTCCCGGCGGGAGCGCAAAATTCTGAAAGCGATGCGGGAACTTTTGCTCCAGGGATAGAAAAATCCTGAGAATTTTTTTGCAGAAAGGCGGCTTCGGGCCGCTTTTCTTTTTGCTTCGCCCCAAAATGTTCAATACGGATAGTAAACTGAAAAAGCGCTGATCCAAGCCTTTCGTACAGCCTGTATAAACCGCCCTTGCAAACAGTCTGGAAAATCAACAAAAACGGGCAAGACAAATGGGCAAAGTGCCAAAAGACTGACTTTTCGCGAAAAAACATGCTTTTACCCGTTGACTTTTGGCCTCCCGGTGTGGTATTATAACGGAGCCGCAAAACACGAGGTTAGCCGAGTGGAAAGCTTGCGAAAAAACTTTCAAAAAACTCTTGACAAAGAGCGAAACGAGAGATATAATAAGCAAGCTGCCTCGCAAGAGGGGCGGCAAGAGGACCTTGAAAATTGAACAATAAGAAGAACTTGAAGGACCCTTTTTGAGTGT